>OBXM01000059.1_pt1 | contig 151281 bp, 144 predicted proteins | sample 1538141 | NCBI WGS metagenome assembly OBXM01 (sample SAMEA2580153, study PRJEB22360) | human gut metagenome | biome: human gut; feature: human-associated habitat; material: faeces | place: Denmark | collected 2008/2010 | reverse complement strand
AAAAAGGAGTGGATTTCTCCACTCCATAAAAGTCTAACTTTTTGGGGTCACTACATTTCTCTGCAGACGTGCGGCTTTTTTCTTTTTAGCTTTCTAGCTTTTGGTTTCTAAATCATGTAAAAACAGACCACTTAACAATTTGGGTTCAAACCATGTAGATTTAGGCGGCATGATCTCATTCGCATCGGCAACAGCCAATAAATCTTTCATCTGCGTTGGATACATCAAAAAGGCCATTGTCCATTCTCCGGAATCCACCATCCGTTCCAATTCTTCTGGACCACGAATTCCTCCTACAAAATCGATGCGCTTATCTGTGCGGACATCTTCAATACCGAGTAATGGCGCTAAGATATTTTTTTGCAAAAGAGAAACATCCAGACTTTCGACTGCGTCATTCCCTGCTTCTTTGATGGTTAAAGAGAACCATTCGTGGCCCAAATACAAATAGAAGGTTCCCTTTTGAGAAGGCTTGCTGCTAGTTGGCTTCTCAATGTGAAATTTCTCTGCTAGATGATCGAAGAAATGATCTGGAATCGGTACATTGACCACTCGGTTGTATTCCCAGATCGCCAATTCATTTTCCGGAAACAAAATCGCTAAGAAGCGCTCGCTTTCCTCACTATTGTTTTTTTCCTTGCGCTTTTGCAAGCCGACTTTCACTGCCGACTCGGTACGATGATGGCCGTCAGCGATATACAACGCATCAATCGCTGAGAATTCTTGTGATAAAGCAGCAATCACCGCAGAATCATCGATCAGCCAAACCCGATGATGGACCTCATGGTAACTCGTGAAATCATAGATCGGTTGATGGTGACTCTGCCAATCCTGGATCGTTTTTTTTAAGGACTCAGGCTGACGGTAACTTAGAAAGATTGGACTCGTGTTTGCATCACAAGCTTGGATGTGATTGATGCGGTCAACTTCTTTTTCTGGTCGAGTAAACTCATGTTTTTTGATTTTACCAGCTACATAATCCTCAATCGATGTGCAAACAACAAGCCCAGTTTGACTCCGCCCCGCCATTGTCAGCTCATATAAATAATAGGACGGTGCATTGTCTTGGATCAGCCATTTTTTTTCTCGAAAAGCAGCCAAATTTTCTGCTGCTTTCGCATACACTTGCGGATCATAAGGAGCAATATTTGGCAGATCGATTTCTGAGCGATCGATATGAAAATAGCTGTAAGGGTTGCCGGCAGCATATGCCGCTGCTTCTTGCGTGTTGACTACATCATAGGGCAACTCCGCAATTTTCTCTGCTAAGTCAGTTTGTGGGCGGATTGCTTTAAAAGGAAAAACTTGAACCATTAATAGCCTACCTCCTGATTCTTGATCACTCGCACGCGAATAATATCTTCTTTAGCTCGTAATTTATCTGCCACCGCTTCAAGCAATGCAGCATCTGTTGCTCCGACATCCACCAATGTGTAGGCATAGTCGTCACGTCCGCGATTCAACATATTATCGATGTTGATTCCAGATTCAGCGATGATCGAGGAAATTTGTCCTAGCATATTTGGCACGTTGCGGTTAATCACTGTTAAACGATACGGCGAATGGAACGCCATTTCTACGGTTGGAAAATTCACTGAGCGTTTGATCGTCCCAAACTCCAAAAATTTCTTCAATGTGCGGGCAGCCATTTTGGCACAATTGATCTCAGCCTCTTCTGTCGATGCTCCTAAATGCGGTAGAACTAGCACGTTGTCATGGCCCAGTAAGCGTTCATCTGCAAAATCAGTTGTATAACCAGCAATCTCATTATTATCTAACGCAGCAAGAGCTGCAGCTGTATCAACGATCTCACTACGAGAAAAGTTAAACAGTTTAGCCGTTGGCTTCATTTTGGCCAATTCATTCTTGCCCACTAAATGGCGGGTGTTTTCCATCAATGGCACGTGAAGAGTAATGAAATCACAGGTTGTGAAAATTTCTGCTAAATCATTGGCCCGTTTGACTCTGCGGGAGATGGTCCACGCTGTGTCCACCGAAACATAAGGATCATAGCCCACAACTTCCATCCCTAAGCGGTAGGCATCGTTAGCGACCATGGCACCAATCGAGCCTAACCCAACCACACCAAGCTTTTTGCCTTCTAGTTCCGTACCGGCGAATTGCTTTTTGTTGGCTTCTGCCTGTTCCTCTACATCTGATCCGTTCAGTGTTTGGACCCATTGAGCACCTTGGAGAATCGGGCGAACACTTAATAACAAGCTTGCAATAACCAACTCTTTGACTGCATTTGCATTAGCTCCTGGGGTATTGAAGACGACGATGCCTTGTTCTGTACATTCTTTGACCGGAATATTGTTCGTACCAGCTCCAGCTCGCGCAATCCCTAATACACTTTTTGGAAAAGGATAGTCATGCAGCTTTTGGCTTCGCAGCAAGATTCCTTCTGGCTCATCACTTTCATTGATGGCATATTTTTCTTTGTTTAGCCTTTGAAGCCCTTCTGGTGCAATCGCATTGAATGTCTTGATCTGATACATTTATTTGACCTCCGCTTCGAATGATTTCATGAAATCGACAAGTGCCTGAACGCCTTCGATAGGGAACGCATTGTACAAACTTGCTCGCATACCGCCTACCGAACGGTGTCCTTTTAAGTTTTTAAAGCCGGCTGCTTCTGCAGCTTCATTAAATTGTCGATCCAGCTCCTTATCGCCAGTGATAAAAGGAATGTTCGTTAGGGAGCGGCTATTTTTGTCTACGGGACTGCTAAACAAGTTCGATGCTTCGATCGCTTGATAGAGCAGTGCAGCTTTTTGTCGGTCTTGCGCAGTAATCGCTGCTACACCGCCTAATTCTTTCAACCACTCAAAAACCAGTTTTGCGATATAAATGCTGTAAGTAGGCGGCGTATTGTAAAGGGAACCGTTGTCAGCTTGAAGACGATAGTCCAACATTGGAGCAAAGACCGCTTCTTCATTTAATAAATCTTCTCGAATAATAACCACCGTCAATCCTGCTGGTCCAATGTTCTTTTGGGCACCTGCATAGATCATACCGAAATCTTCTACACGATACTCATTGGCCAAGATATTTGATGACATGTCAGCAATGATCGGGACTTTGCCAGCATCCGGAATCGTCTGAAAAGCTGTTCCTTCAATCGTATTATTCGTAGTAATATGCAGATAAGTCGCTGTTTGGTCGATGTTATCTACTGTGATTTCTGGAATATAAGTAAAATGCTTATCTTCACTTGATGCGATCACCTCAACCGTAGCAACTGCTTCAGCCGCTTGAATCGCTTTTTTTGACCAAGAGCCCGTGTTGATATAAAGGGCCTTTTTGTTTTTCGCTAAATTTAATGGCACCATACTAAATTGCAGACTTGCTCCACCTTGCAAAAACAGCACCCGATAGTTATCCGGGATCGCCATCAATTCCCGCAAGAGGGCTTCTGCGTCTTGAATGATCTCTTCAAACAAGGAAGACCGATGACTCAGCTCCATAACGGACATCCCACTGCCACGATAATCCAAAAGCTCGGATTGAGCTCTTTCCAATACGGGGCGGGGCAAGACGGCGGGACCAGCTGAAAAGTTATAAACAGTCATACAAAAATCTCTCCTTTGTTGTTAGATGTGACACCCATTATAGCAGAAGGAGGAATATGAAAAAAGGTTAAAAATAATTAAAATTCTCAATTTTCTGAAAAAAAGATGAAAGCAATTGATAACGTTCCTCAATTGCTTTCTAACCATTGCCAGATTTCATGAAATACGACTTGTTTATTGGTTTCATTTAAGATCTCGTGACGACCGCCTTCCAGCAAATAAACTGTCAGATGCCGCTGCCCTTGCTGGTTCAAATAGTTTGCTAGCTTACGGACACTCTTGCCATAATGGCCCACAGGATCTTCTTTTCCTGAAATCAGCAGTAACGGCAATTCGCGATCGATTTTCTGCAACAGGCGGGGGGCACTCGCTTTTTTTGTCAATAAAAACAAATCTCGATAGGCACTTAATGAAAAATGAAATTGCGTATGCGGATCTGCTAAATAAGCATCTACTTGTTGGGGATCACTGGACAACCAATCTTTCGCCGTTCGGTTGGGCTGAAACCGCCGATTATGTTGACCAAAAACCAGATTTTCCATCACGCGATAGGGCCATGCTTGCTGTCGAAAAGGCATCAACGACTTCGTCAATAAAGCGGCACTGGTCATTTTGGCCGGCGCTTCCAGTGTCGTCCCCATAATGATTGCTCCTGCCAATTTTGTATTTTTCTGATACAAAAAATTGCGCAAAACCAAAGAGCCCATACTATGACCTAAAAGATAATAAGGTTGAGCTGGAAACTGCTCCAACGCAAAACGCTGAACCAATCCCACATCTGCTACAAGATAATCCGCACCATTTGTTTCTCCAAATGTCCCATACTCGTTTTGCTCAGCTACTGTTTTCCCGTGTCCCAAGTGATCATGACCGATCACTGTGAATCCTTTTGAAACGAGATATTGAGCAAACGGATCGTACCGTTCAATGTGTTCAATCATGCCATGGATCAGCTGAAGCATTCCTTTGGACTGTCCCTCCGGCTGCCAAATTTTCACATAAAGTTGATCTTTGCCGTTTGAAGATCGAATCATTTCTTGCCTGGTTTTCATCCATTCACCTCATTTGCATTTACTTTTACGTCTACTTTGTAAAACGATTTGCTCCGTCCCATTTGTCTTTATTATACATGGAAGAAGGAAAACTGCCTATCTTGGCCTAGAGCTCTATCAGCGGCTCATCCTAATTACTCAAAAAAAAACAGTATCATGGCACGTCTGTCCATGACACTGCTTTAGGATGTTAGTTTGCTTCATTCGGATCGAAGAACAGCCCTAAATTGAACAAGACAGATCACAGCATGGCCATTTGAGCCACGCCATTGCTTTCAGTGTTATGATATCTAAACCACTGAAAGCAGCTCTAGAAACTATTCTCCCTCTTTTGGTATGATCTCCATCCGATCGACACTCAGTGTGTCGACCCCAATTTCTGAAGACACTTCGATTTTGATAGTGCCTGCTTTCAAATTCATAGTAGTTTGGATAGGCTGATAGTATTGTGACGGATAGACCGCCAAACGTTGGCTGTCATCATCTGTTTTCAGTTGAACATACACGGGCTCATTCAATGACAAATAATCTTGAGTTTTAAGATAAACGATGACCGTCGCTTCACTAGCCTGTCCCATTGTTGGTTGAAAAACCAAACGATCTTCGATCGATTCAAACCCTTGAACCACTTTTTTCATCAATGCTTCCTCGTCTGTCACTGTTACTAAATCACCTTCAAGAAGCGCATCACTGGCGGTCATTCGGATCCTTTTTGCTTCACCACTGGGAAGCTTCTGTGTTTCATTATCCGCTAAAGGAACTTCTAATTTCAGCTTGTTTTCTTCCCATTTGATCGGCTGCAAACGAATCGAGCGTTGCCAGCCAGAATGATCCCAACGAGCAGCGTGAAATATCAACCAGTCTTCGGTGCCGTCTTTCGACTTGGCAAACCCATTGTGCCCGGGACCAAAAACAGTTTCTGTCTGCTGAAAGATCGGTTCGGATTCTTTCGTCCAACTTCGGGTATCTAATGGATCATCTTGGCGATCCATTGTCAAAAGTCCCAGTGCATAATCATTGTCCCAACTTCCACTAGCCGAATAGACCACATTCACCGTATCTTCTTTGATGATCACTTGAGGTGCTTCGTTAATCAACGGCGTTTGCCGCATTTCCCATTCGTATTCCGGAGTCGAAATCAGCTGCTTTTCACCAATGACTTCTGTAGGTGAGATCATTTCAGCAATATAAATATTTTGGGCAATATTTTCATATCCTTCCCAACCTGACCAAAGGAAATACCGTTGTTCGTCTAATTCGAGGACAGTTCCATCAATAGCAAACTTGTCATCCAGTCCTTTGATTTCTTCCAACTGCCAATCATCACTGTAAGGATCCTGGTTTTCGTTGACTAGTACATACATCCGGTGGGTTTCTGAGGGATGATTGGCCGCAAAATAAACGACCCACGTACCATCCAGCTGATGAAGTTCCGGTGCCCAGATACTTTCAAACTCCGCAGGCATTTCCCAGATGACTTTTTTCTCCCCCGCTGCTACTTCAGTCAGATTTTCCGAACGCCAAAGGGTTAAGTTGTTACCAGTAGTTTTCGTATAATAATAATATTTCTCATCTTGAAAAATCCACGGGTCTGCACCATCGTTGTCGATGATCGCTGTGAAATCGTCAACCAGCGTTTCATGAGAAGTACCGCAACCTCCTACGAAAGGAGTCGCCAAAATCAATGCACAAATAATACCATTTTTTCTCATTGTCTCTCCTTTCCAATGTTGCCGTCTGCATATCATTCAACTTGAGAAACATGAAATTGATCATTGATAGCTTTGATTGCTGCCAAGTCCACTTTAGGCTGACGGTCATAAGTCAATAACCCATTGATCTCCTGTTCGACATCGGTCAATTGCGTATAGCAATATCCCCAGAGCCCTACTGAAGCATAGACAGCCGACAGCACCCGTTGGTAGTCCTTTAAGAATTCAACTTCATTGTCGACTGACGTATACCCCCAACCTGGTTGTCCCGATACATCAAAGCCGATGCCACCAAATTCCGTTAACAAGATTGGTTGCTCCTGATAAGAAAAGCCGTTGGCAAAAATCGGCCACGGAGTAGAAAGCCGCTTAATCAGATTTTCGCGAGTTCGGAGGGTTTCTTTAAAGTAATCATATTTCTCAGTTTCTTCTTTTTGGCCATGGGCATAGTTGTGAATGGCGCAAATATCTGTTTCTGTCATTGCCCAACCATCATTTGAGATCACTAATCGTGTTTTATCCAATGCGTGCAAGAAATGATACATTGCTTGAGAGAAATGTTGCTGTGTTCGGTCAAAGGAAATCTTTGGCACGCCCCAGCTTTCATTGATCGGCACCCAAGTCACAATGGAGGGATGGCTAAAGTCTCTGGCAATGATCTCGGTCCATTCCCGCATCAGTCGTTCAACAGAATCTTCATTGTAAATCGCCGGAGCCGCACATTCTACCCAAACCAGAAAACCTAACTGATCCGCCCAGTACAAAAAGCGCGGATCTTCTGTTTTTTGATGTTTGCGGCAACCATTGAAGGCCATTTCTTTTGCTAGTAAGATGTCTTTTTTAAAGTCTTCATCTGACGGTGCAGTCAAGAGGCCACTAGGCCAGTACCCTTGATCCAAAATCAACTTTTGATAGTAAGGTTTGTTGTTCAAATAGACCATGCCGTTTTCCGTATGGATTTTACGCATGCCGAAATAACTTTTCAGGTAGTCAATTGTTTCTCCATCGTTGATTAAAGAAAGTTTAATATCAAATAACCGGGGATTTTCCGGTGTCCAAGACCAACCGTCATGATGGAAATTGCTTCTGAAAATATGTTCCTGAAAAAGATCGACATTGAACTTCATTTTTGCCGAATCTGCAGACAGTCTCCCCGCTGCGATTAGCTGTTCTTTAAAAGAGATCCGATAGTCCAGTTCACACTGCGGCTGGAACTGATTCAAGATCGTTTCAACAGTCACGGTCCCCTCATCAAAATTTGGAGTCAAATTGATTTCTTTCAAATAAGTCTCTGAAACGACTTCCAACCATACTGGCTGCCAAATCCCGGTAGAATTCGTATACCAGATACCAGCAGATTCTGTCTCCCAGAATTGTTTTCCTCGAGGAATACTTTCATCTGCATGAGGATCAAATGCACGCACACTTATCGCTTGCTGACCGTCGACCAAATAATCGGTAATATCTACTTCAAAAGAGGTATGACCGCCTTGATGATTCGTTACATGACAACCATTGACAAAGACATCCGCCTCGTAATCCACCGCACCAAAATGCAAGACTACACGTTGACTGTCCATTGCCTGCACTGTGAATGTCCGGTAATACCAGACAATATCGTGAGATTCTCGTTGGTTGATCCCGCTCAATTCGCTTTGATAGACGAAGGGCACCTTGATTCTATGCGGATAGGCTTCCTCCTCTTGATACCATTTCTCTTTTAGTCCTACATTTTTATCATCAAAGGCGAAGTGCCATTCTCCATTTAAATTCAGCCAGTTTTCTCGTTGAAACTGGGGTCTAGGGTATTCATTTCTGCTCATAGTTCCTCCAAAAAACAATTTATTTTATACCACTTTGCAATGACATTGATTCCATGAAACTCTTTTGCGCCACTAAATATAAAAGGAATGTCGGGATCAATGCTAAAAGAGCTCCTGCAGCTCCTACTCCCGGATACGTCATATATTGCCCTTGCAGCAACTGAAGTCCCGGCGTGATAGGCAGTTTATCAATATCGCTCATAACGATAGAAGGCCACAAGAAGTCGTTCCACTAACCAGTAAAACTAAATAACGCAACGACGGTTAAAACCGGCTTGATCAGTGGCAGAATAATATGATAAAAAATCTGAAATTCATTGGCCCCATCGATTACAGCCGACTCATCCAATTCTTTAGGAATCCCTAAGATAAACTGACGAACTAGAAAAATGTTATAGACACCTGCTGCGCCAAGAACGATCACGGCTAGAAACGTGTTGGTCCAGCCTAATGTATCCACGATTTTGAAATTGGGGATCAAATTGACGACACCAGGAAACATCATCGTTCCCAGCAATAATGCAAAAATCAAGTCTCGACCTTTAAACGTCAGCCGTGTATAGCCATAAGCCGCAAAAGAAACGATCACCATCACCAACAATATGTGGGCTGTTGAAATGATCATCGAATTCAAAAACCAGCGAAAGACTGGCGATGAATCATTCCCCTGCAACAACCCTAAAAAGTTTGCGAAAGTCCACTCTTTAGGAATCAGGCTAAAGCCAACTTTTTGAATCTCAGCATCTGATTTGAAAGAGGTAAAAATAGCCCATATCAGAGGAAAAATCCAGACAATACAAACAATAGCTAATACGATAAATGCGACTCTTTTTCCTACTTTATTTTCTCGCATGGCTGTCCCCTTACCTCTCTAATTTTTTGATCATGATAAATTGAAAGACCGAAACGATCATGATAACGATCCCTAGTAAAATCGCCATCGCCGATGACATACCGGCAACGGACGTACTACTGCCAAAAGCATTCTCTTGAATATACATCATGAGTACTCTCGTCGAATTGTTCGGACCACCCCCGGTCAGCATCAATGGCTGTCCATAAATATTGAATTGAGCAATAGTCGTCATGACTGTTGTAAAAATCAGCTGATTCCGAATACTCGGCAACGAAATCCGGAAAAACTTCACTACACTGCTGGCTCCGTCAAGCTCGGCTGCCTCCATTTGTTCCCTGGGCACACCGTTCAACGCAGCTACATAAATGATCAAATTTCCTCCTAATGTCCACCAAATCGTTACGATCAAAATCGCGATCCAGGCCCATGGTTGTGTCCCGACAAAATTGATATCTATCCCAAAAACTTCTTTGATCGGGCCAAAGGATTTACTTAACAGAAACCCCCAAATGATCATTACAGCAGAGATGGCAAACAATGTCGGCAAGTAAAGAACCGATTGAAAAAAGCGCATCATCTTTGGCTTTGCGGACAATGCCACAGCTAATAGCAATGGAATCGCGATACACAGAGGTACTGATATCACTGCAAAGAATAGCGTGTTTTTCATCCCATTGAAAAATTGCGTATGATACAGCGAGTCTTGATCAAATAGAATCGTCTTAAAATTGTCTAAACCAATAAAAATCGGTGAACTAAAAAGATCCCATTCGGTAAAGGAAACATAAACACCAATTACAGCAGGAACCAAAAAGAATAAAATAAAAAGAATCATGTGGGGACCGATAAACAAAACGGGCCAACCACTGAGCTTTTTTTTGCTACTCATACATTACGCATCCTTTCATGCCTTGATAAAATCGACTAGAAAAAGACTGTGACAAAAACCACTTCTGCATGGAAGATGCTCTTTCGTGTAAGTTGCCAAGCTAACCAGATCAAAAGGCCACTCTTTGAGAAATCTTATATGAGTCCTCTTTTGGTATGTGCCTTCTCGACATGTCTGAGCACTATCTTCTTTGCCTTCAGCTTTTGTCACAGACCCTGCGACTATTTCATTTTCTCTTCCACGACTTTTTGGATTTCACCAAAGGTATCTTTAATATCGGCTTTTCCAGTGATCATGTCCCAAGAACGATTGTCGTATTCATCAAAAATGTAAGACAATCCATCGACTGCATTCACAGAGATCGCCGCCTGTCCTTTTTCTGTTTTCAACAAGAAAGATTGCGGCATCTTGACATATTCCTCATTGTCAAGCATCGCTAGTGAAGTTGGATTGGCGCCAGATTTCACCCATTCTAACTGGTTTGCCTGCAACCAAGTCAAGAAATCCACCATTCCCTCTTTCTTTTCATCAGACCGTTCTTCTTTTGTCTTAAACATCGCAAACTGATCAACTCCCGATCCTTGAACGATATTTTCCGCATCCCATTGCGGTGTAAAGGTTTCTCCCCACTCAAAGTCACTGATTTCTTCCATATTGCTCAACATCCACGTTCCTTCTGGCAAGAAGATCAGCTGTTGATTCGCAAAAAGTTTATTGGCATCTTCCCCGTCTGGCACCATGTAGCCCGCATCATACAAATTTTTGAACTCCTGTACCGTGTTATACGAATACTCATTATCGATATTGATCTTGCCATCTTGATCTTGCCATTGCCCGCCCATTTGCTGATATAGATTGGAATAATTCTGCATCCCCCAGGTATAACCAAAGCTATAAACGCCATCTGCTTTTGCTTTTTCACCTGCCTGATTGATTTCTTCATAGGTCACGATGCCATCATCTAATGCTCCAGGAATGTATTTGTCTACCAGATCTTTGTTGTAATACATGACCCACGACCCCATGGTGGCAGGAATCCCATACTGGCTGTCCTCAAGAGTGCCGGTATCCCAAGCTGCTTCAACATAATTGCTGCGATCTAGCTCTGTACCTTTGATCATGTCATCCCAAGAATCCAGCATCTCTTGGTTCTTATAGGTGGGAAGTGCTTCTGAAGCGACTAAAGCCAAATCTGGTACACCTTTCCCCGATTTACCTGCTGTAGTTAGTTTTGAGGTGAAGGTATCCCCTTGCATACTCACTAATTTCACTTTGAAATCCGGATCCGTCGCATTGTATTCGTCAATCGTCTTTTTGATTTTCTCCCCATCTGGTCCAGTTGTGGATGACCATAACAAAATTTCAGAACTCTTGCTTGAGTTGCCGCCGCCACTTCCACATGCTGACAATACGATGCCACACAGCAACGTCGCCCCTACTACTATAGCTGCTTTACTAAATTTCATTTTTCCACGCTCCTATTATTTAACTTATTTGTAAAACGATATTCCAACTCACTTTACTTTTTTCAACAACAATAAAAACCAAACTGTTTACACCGTTAAATTAACATCAAAATAAAGCGCTATCAACAGCTATTTAACAACTAAAATAAAATATTTATATCGTTTAACTATAGTGTAAAATCATCAAGTTATGTTATAATAAACCTGCGCAATCAATTAACAAAAAAGTATAACGAGGTGAATAGAATGGAATTAAATTTAGAGAAAACCTCTTTACCGGTTTATGAAGCTTTAGCCAATGAGACGCGTTTGGCAATTTTGAGAGAGTTAGGCGGGGAAAGAAAAAGCATCAGTGAGATTGGGGAAAAACTGGCAATCAGCAACGCACTCATGACCAAGCACATCAAAAAATTAGAGCAGGCACAATTGATCAGATTAGAAAAAGGAACGGGAAAAGATTGGAAAAAGAAGTTTCTAGCTTTAAAGACTGATTTCATCAACATCAACTTCCCCGAAAAAGTATTTCCAGAAATGAATTTGACTTCATTACCTGTGAAAATTGGTCACTTCACTGATTTTAGAGCCGAAGCTTCTTGTGGAATGGCTACAAAAGATCGCCTGATCGGCGCATTGGATGATCCTAAATCCTTTTTGGCACAAGAACGAGTAGATGCCAGTATTATCTGGTTAAACAATGGATTCTTAGAGTACAAAATTCCGAAACCGCTAAAAAATGGGGAAAAAATCGAAATGCTGGAAATCAGCATGGAGATTGCTTCTGAATTCCCTATTTCCAATAATTATTGGCCGAGTGATATTTCTTTCTATATCAACGATGTCTGTTTAGGAACCTATACTGTTCCAGGAAACTTTTCAGATGTACGGGGGGCATTGACCCCTCAATGGTGGATCGATGAGTTCAGTCAATACGGCTTGTTGAAACATCTGCGGATCAACCGTTTTGATACTTCGATCGACGGAGAAAAGCTGACCGACCATAACTTAAGCGAGATCGATTTGGATCACAGTGATTTCTTTACATTCAAAATTGCAGCACCGGCAACCGCAGAAAACGCTGGCGGTCTAACTATTTTTGGCGATCGTTGGGGCAATTACCCGCAGGATCTGCTTTTCAATTTTTATATTTCGGAATAAAAAAAGACACAGGCAAACAATCACCTGCATCACTTGATGATCTCTGTTAACTCTCCTTTGACTGCAAGATTTAACAGGGATCATTTGCTATGGCGGGATTCGTTTTTCTGTGTCTTGATTGCTCTTATTTTGCGCTGGCTACGGCAAAGATTCGTTCGATCAATTCCATGACGTTGCGAACTTCTTCATTTTTGACAATTGGTTCAGCACCGTGACGGACTACATGATAAAAATTCTTGTAGAAAGGATCAAAATCGGCTTTCGCTTCTGGAAATGGGATTGATTCTGCAGCCAATTCAGATGGCGGTGCCATTGTTTTCGTTAATCCAACACCTGCTTGGACAGGTTTAGGTGCGGCAACATCTTCGCGGCCAGTTGCCCGAACCATCTTACCATTCAACGCCCAATCTTGGATCGTAGCAGTTCCTTCAATTCCCTTAATGTACCAGCGAGGCAATTGGGTGTAATTGGAGGTCCCAACTTCCACGATTGCTTTGACACCATTTTCAAATGTGATCAAAGCAAAGAATCCATCGTCGACTTCTTCTCCCAGAATATAGCTTAAGTCAGCTTTCACATCTTTCACTGGACTGTCCACTAACCAAAGTATTTGATCCAACAAGTGAACGCCCCAGTCTAATACCATGCCGCCTCCTTGTTTTTTCACATGGCGCCAATCACCTGGGATGCCATTTGCACCTTGGACCCGTGATTCGATTTGGAAAAGATCACCGATCTGCCTATTACGATATAAATCGCGAACGATCAGAAAGTCTGGATCCCAGCGACGGTTTTGATGGACCATAAATGTATTGCCTGTTTCTTTGGCCACAGCAACGATTTCGTCTAGTTCAGCAGTGTTTAAAGCAACAGGTTTCTCACATACAACATGCTTACCCGCTCTGAGGGCTGCGATCGACAAATCCTTATGCAAATCATTCGGCGTTGCGATCAGCACTGCTTCAATGGTTTCATCTGCTAAGACTTCTTCATAACTTTTATAGATTTTATGCCCTTTTTCTTGTGAAATAGCTTGTCTTTCTTCCGAAATATCATAGGTTCCCACAATATGGATCCGTTCATTTTCATTCGGCAGGATGTTGTGCACATGGTAAGCACCCATACCGCCATAACCGATGACAACAAAATTGATTGCACTCATTTTCTATACTCCTCGTTACACCCACCACATTGCGGATGGTTCTTCTTTGATCATAATCGATTTCAAATTAGTGATTGCTCGGTTCAATCCTTCATCAACAGACATGATTGGATCTTCATGCTCGATACTCAAGACATAATCATACCCATAGATCCGCAATGCGGAAATGATGTCCGACCAAACTTGCAAGCTGTGCCCGCAGCCAACAGAGCGGAAAGTCCAAGCTCTTGTTTTGACATTGCTGTATGGCTGCATGTCTGTCAACCCATGCATGTTGATATTATCTTGATCAAGATACGTATCTTTGGCATGAAAATGATGAATCGCATCTGCTTCACCTAAAATCTTGACTGCTGCCACTGGATCGATCCCTTGCCACCACAAATGGCTTGGATCAAGGTTACAACCAATTGCTTTACCTGCAGCGTCGCGAAGTTTTAACATCGTATAAGGCGTATGAGCCAAGAATCCGCCATGCAGCTCAATACCGATTTTTACACCAGCAGCTTCTGCCTCGGTATTGATTTCTTTCCAATAAGGGATCAGCTTTTGCTCCCATTGATAGTTGTAATTATCATCGTATTCCGTTGGCCATGGCAGAACAGGCCAGTTGACTTGCGTGTCTGTTGCATTTCCTCCCGAAACACCAGAGAATCCATTGACGACAGGGACATTCATCAAACTGGCCAGCTTGATCGTTTTGCGTAATAATTCATCTGCTTCCTGCGCTTCATTTTTTAAAGGCGAAATGGGATTGTTGTGACAGCTTAACGCCGAGATTTCTAGTCCTTTGTCGGCTAATTTAGCTAAATATTCTTTCCGGTCTGCTTCACTAGCAAGCAACTTATCGATATCCAAGTGGGCATTGCCTGGAGAACCTCCTGTACCGATCTCAACTGTCTGCAATCCTTTTTCTGCAACTTCTGTGATCATTTCTTCAAACGTTAAATGATTGAATAATGGCGTAAATACTCCTAATTTCATTTGCCTACCTCCTCATTGGCTTGATAATGGCCGTACGTTGGGTACGTATTTTCTGTTGGTGCGCACCAACGTGCCGCGTTTTTGATAACTTTTTGTACTTTTTCGTTGTAATAACTCGGAAACGTCTCATGCCCAGGTTGGAAATAAAAGATCTTGCCATTGCCACGACGGAAGGTGCAGCCGCTGCGGAAGACTTCGCCTCCTGGGAACCAGCTAACAAAGATCAATTCGTCTGGAGTTGGGATGTCAAAGTGTTCCCCATACATTTCTTCTTTCTCAAGTTCAATAAATTCGCCGACACCTTCTACGATTGGATGACTCGGGTTGATATTCCAAATTCGACAATGCTGATCATCCACGCGCCATTTCAAGTCACAGGAAGTGCCCATCAATTTCTTGAAGACTTTTGAGAAGTGACCAGAATGGAGGACAATCAGACCCATTCCTTCTAACACCCGTTGTTGAACGCGCTGAACGATTTCGTCTTGTACTTCATCATGGGCCATATGCCCCCACCAAACGAGCACATCGGTATCAGCTAATACTTCGTTTGTTAATCCGTGTTCTGGTTCATCCAAGGTTGCTGTGCGAACTTGAAAATCATCTGCTTGCAAAAAGGCAGCGATTTGTCCGTGGATTCCTTCGGGATACATTGCCTGAACGGTTTCATCTGTTTTTTCGTGTCTAAATTCATTCCAAACAGTGACATGGATCATTGGTAAACCTCCTCAACGATAGCTTTTAATTGCAAATAATCGATGGCCGTCGCTTCTAAAGGTGCGTATTTTTGGAACGCTTCTTGTTCCACGATCAACCAAGGCAATTGGAATTGTTGCGCAACTGTGACATAGTCCTTGATAGGTAAAATGCCATTATTGATTTCTGTGCTTTCTTTTGGTTCTTCCTGCATATCTTTGATATGCAAAAGACCAACGGACTCTTGATGTTCTTTCAACCAAGTGAAAACATCAGTGCCGGAATAAGCGATCCAATAAAGATCTGCTTCTAATTTAAGTGCTGGATTTTCAGCTAACAATTCTTCAATCATTGATTTATTAGGAATCTCGGTAAATTCATGGGCATGATTGTGATAGTAGCATTCAAAGCCCTGAGCAGCTGCTTTCTTAGCAACTTCTGCAAACTCTCGGGCAAACTGTTGCCATTCTGCGAATGTCTCAAATGAAGCATATGGAACCACGAGTCGGTGATTCCCGATCGCTTTTTCATAGGCCAGTGTTGCTTCAAAATGATCCCGCAATGTTTCAAAGGGTAGATGAGAAGCAGCAACTCCCAAGTCGTATTCTTTTAGCGCGTTTGCGACCTCTGTTGCGGAATAACCGTAGTAACCCGCGAATTCGACTCCGTCATACCCGCTTTTTTTGACACTTTCAAGTGCTTGGAACAAGTCTTCTTTACACGCTTCTTGGATGCTCCATAACTGTAGTCCGATTTTTGGTTTCATGCTTTGCTCCTTTTTAGCGACTGCTTTTACAAGTAGACCGGTTCGCCAGTTGCTGAGGATTTGTAGATTGCTTCTAAAATCTCAGTAACTACCATTGCCTCTTCCGGCTTGACCACAGGTTCTGTGTCATTGATGATGGCGTTGATCCAAGATTGTGCTTCCAAGATTTCAGGCGTTTCGCCGTCCCCTTCATAGAAGTCGACACCACCAGTTTCCAACTCAATATTTTTTTCATACAACAAACTATGGTCTTCGCCATTGATTGTTAAGCCATTATTCATATCCGCGCCAGCTTTGCTGCCCATCAATGTTGTTTTTGCTTCTTTGACATCTAAACTGTTCAACGCCCAGCTAGCTTCCAAGAAAATCGTTGCGCCATTTTCCATCACGACAAATCCAAAAGCAGAGTCTTCTACTGAAAACTTCTCTGGATCCCATGACCCCCAAGCGTTCGCCGCATTCTTTGTCTGAGATAATTCATGGTAAGCTTTTCCGACAACAAATTTAGGTTGGTAGTTATTCATCATCCACAATGTTAAATCAAGAGCATGCGTACCGATGTCGATCAATGGTCCCCCGCCTTGAGCTTCTTCGTCTAGAAAGACACCCCAAGTTGGTACTGCACGACGACGGATGGCATGGGCTTTCCCAAAATAGATATTGCCTAATTGTCCTTCCGCACAAACCTCGTGCAAGTAGCGGGAATCTTTTCTAAAACGATTTTGATAACCGATCGTTAATTTTTTGCCTGTTCGATTAGCGGCATCGATCATTGCTTTTGCTTCTTCTGTCGTTTTTGCCATTGGTTTTTCGCACATTACATGGCAATCTGCTTCTAATGCTGCGATGGACAATTCCGCGTGAGAAGCATTTGGTGTACAAACATGCACAACATCTAATTCAGCTTCTGCTAACATTTCTTTGTAGTCGCTGAATACCTGGGCATCTTCTGTACCGAAAGCTGTTTTAGCTTCCACTGCTCGTTCGACGATCAAATCACAAAATGCGACCATTTCCGCTTCTTTTACTTGTGATAATGCCGGCATGTGTTTGCCATTCGCAATCCCACCGCAACCAATGATTCCAATTCTTACTGTCATCTCTTTCCTCCTGAAAACGCTTATTATTTTCTACTCATTCATTATAGCGAAAGGATTTGACAGGTTCTTCCCAATTTCCTCTTAAAAAATTCCCGAAATTTATCTTATGGAACTCTCACTAAAACGAATCAAAGACTCCTTCACACCAAATAAAAGCACCCAAACAAACAGTGAACAATCGCTTAAAAATTGCGCTTGTTCAAGGGTTCGAGTGATTGACAAGATTGGCTCGTTGATCTAGCTTTCATCAAGTATTCAATTATTTAATTGTTTCTGATACTGCAATGGGGATTGTCCTACGGTCTCTTTGAACACGTGATGGAACGTTTTGACACTGGCAAATCCGGCTTTTTCCGCTACTTCTGCCATTGGAAGTTTCTCGTTTGCCAAAATGAATTTGGCTTGATTGATCCGGTATTCCGTCAGAAACTGCATGAATGTTTTTCCAGTATTCGTCTTAAAAAAGCGGGTAAAGTAATGGGGACTGAATCCAACATGCTTCGCTGTTTCTTCCATCGTTAAGACATCTTGGTAATGGGATTCAATATATTCAAACACTTCATCCAGACGTTGCAGCGTTTCTTTGTATTGAGCTGCAGAACGTTTTAAAGGAGCGATCTTTTTGGCACGCGGCGGCAACCCTTGATAACATTCGCCGATCAACTGATACAAAAAACCCATAGTCAAATAGCGTTTACCAGCTACTTGCTCTTCCTCTAACTGGTAGAGTTCGATCAACAATCCTGTGATTTTTTCGGTAAAACTGACTGGCCAATGCTTGCTGTGGGGTTCCCCCTCGTCAAAAAGTGTTTTTAAAGAAAGTTCTTTTTCTCGCAAAATGGTTTCATCAAACAGTGCGAAATCAAACTGATACACATAACGCTCACTCTCTGGAGAAGCCAAAAAATAGTGGGGCTGGCCACTGGCAAAAATGTACAGCTCGCCTTCTTCCAACTCAATGATCTCATCAGCTACCCCAATATTGACTTTTCCTCGTTTCGCATAAATCAGCTCGATTTCTTTATGTACATGGGGATAAACGATCGTCAGCCCATCATTAAGGAATGTCCGAAAGCGAAAATCGCTTTCAAATTCCGGAATCTCAAGATACATACTCATACTGCTATTTACTCCTTTGCTTCCATTCTCATCCATTATAGAACAAAGAATTTTTGTACGAAATGCTTTTCTGATTTTTTATGAAAAAATAGTCGCTTCTCGCTTTTTATGGTATCTTGTACAAAAAGGAGGTTATTATGAATTACTACGATCAGCATTTGCATACTTTTTTATCTTTTGATTCAGAAGAACGCTTCGAAAATTATTTAGCTTTTCAACCGGAATTTTTTGTGGCGACTGACCACTTTGATCTCAAGAACCCTTATTCAAATTATCGCGATGATATTCCCGATTATGAACAGCTTCAACAATGCCATCAGACTTTACAGGAACAAACAGCAACGAAACTTTTGAAAGGGATCGAAATCGGTGTCGTTCCTGGGCAAGAAACACAAATACGCGACTATCTGGATCAGCATCCTTATGACCTGAAGTTAGTCAGCATCCATCAAAACGGTTCCTTTGACTATATGGATGATGCCGTATTGGAGAAAGACAAACTTACCGTCGTCAAGTCTTATTTTGATCAGATGGCCACAGTTTTAGATACTTTTTCTGACGGACATATCCTGACCCATTTTGACTACGGGTTGCGGCGCTTCGACTTTACAGCAGAAGAACTTGCACAGCATTTCGAAAAAGAACTGACAGTTATTTTCAAGAAAGTCGTCGCTCGCGAGCTAGCTTTTGAAGTCAATGCCAAAAGCTTTGGTCCTTATCAAAATGCATCACTTTACGAATATGCGATCCCGCTCTATCAAAGTGTGGGGGGCAAACTCTTTACACTAGGTTCAGATGCGCATAAGTCCAGTGATTATCGCTTGTTATTTGCCGAAATGAGCCAGATGCTGTGCTCCTTCGGTGTAGAACAATTGGCCGTCTTTCAAGGAACCGAAAGATACATGGCAGATTTGCCTGAAGGTTGAGGGAGGATACTGTAAACAAAAACTTCTTCCTGCGAAGCATCCGTATAGCTAGTCGAATAACAATAGCAGAAAAAATCTATCCGGAGAATGGATTTATTTCTTTCCATCTTCAAGATAGATTTTTCTCGCTTTAAGATCGTTTTAATGAAAATGCTACTTCGCTCTTAGTTCATTGTTTTTCGTTTTTGCACATGCAAACTTTTAATTTTGTTACTTTTAAAACCACTGCTGAACACAGCGATCGTCACTACATATAAAATCAGCGGGATAACGAAAGTCACGAATAAAATCCCTTTTTCCGCAGTGCTTGATTGTGACTGATTCGCTGCATAGCCGGTAAAACTTAACACAAATCCCGGAACAGCACCACCTATAGCCATCGCAAATTTCATGATTAATGAAGTGAGAGAAGCAATCAATGCTGTCGCCTCTATGTCTAATTCGTTTCTTATCGTATCAACATTATCGGCCGAAATACTGTATTGCAGTGTATTCGTCAACCCTAATGCAAATTGCACCCCGCAATAGCATAAAACGAAAACGGCTGAGTGATGATTGATGACCAGAAATCCCAGCATACATAATGAAATCAATACCAAACCTGTAATGTACAGATGTTTTTTCCATATCGCTGCGATAATTTTGGAACCAGAAGCCCTGCTGCCAATGCCCCCAGCATACCTAAGAAACTGGCTGCACTCAATAATTTAGGGTTGCTAATAATATAACTAAGATAATATAGAAGTGAACCATTGAAGATGTTCGTTGCCGCTGTAATGAATAGCATTGCTAGAAACAATGAAACAACTGGACGCAGTTTGAATACAGATAACGCATCCTTCATTGTATATTTTTCTTTTACCGGCTTTGTTACATAGGCAGCTTCCGTCCCTCTTTCCTTTACCATCAACGTCCCTACAATCGTAAAAAATAGAACAACTAGTACCGTCCCTACAATCAATAAAACGTATCCTTTCAAAGACGTTGCAAAAGCTGCGATTGCCAAAGGTGCTGCTACATTTAAGATAGCTGGACCTACCGTATATGAAATCCCTTTGATTGATGAAAGTTGATTACGCCCTTCATCCTCTTGCGTCAGTACGGGGATTAAACTATTCAAAGGAATATCCATAAAATCAAAATTAATTCCTAGAAGGATGTAAGAAATACTAATAGCAATGATTTTTTGAGCTGGAAATAGGAGAGGCGAAAACCAAACAAGCAAATAGTTTAAGCAACAGATGATGACTCCTAAAATCAACACAGGTTTGTATTTCCCTATCTTTGTTCTTGGAAAACGATCAATCACAAAACCAATAAGTGGATCACTAACGCCATCTAAAAGTCTCGAAACAAGGAATAACATTCCTACCAAAGCTGGATTAACACCAATGACATCCGTATAGAAAATTAACAAATACGTATTTAATAGTGTCATAATAGGAATATTCCCTAGATTTGTTAAGGCAAATCCGAGTTTTTCAGACACTTTTAACCGATCACTATTCATTGCTTTCTTCCTTTCTTTGATGAATCCAGCTTAGACCTTTTTTACAACCTCATAACTTACAGGTTGATTGGCAAACATTGGCTGCTCTTTTCCATCTATCCGCAAGATCCCACCGTCTCGATTTGTACAAATTGTTAAGCACGTATCTGTCTTCTCAATCTTCACCCAGCCACCTTTAACTGGGAATATACACGTTAATTGATGAAAAGAATCGAGCTTAGGGTCAACTAAGAATGTTTCATAACCTGGTCGAATAGGTTGAATTCCTGCGAAATAACGTCCTAATAAGTAGATAGGACTGGCTCCCCATGCATGACATAAACTTTTCCCAAAAGGATCCCCATACATTTCATAAATAGCATTTCCACTTTCTCCAGGAATATACTCCTCCCAGAAAGTAACCGCTTCTTGTTCCACCATTCCACCCCAGTAGTCAAGAATAATCTCATGTACTTGACTTGTCTGTCCCAGTTTACAAAGGGCATCTTGTTCGAAGAATTTGAAGTAAGGAGTTGTGATTTGAGTGACTTCATCATTAAGCAATACATTTTTCAAAATTTGTTGCTTTTTCGTTTCATCTACAAAGTCGAATAAGACCGCAAAAATATTGGCATGGCGTGTCACATTTCTCTTTCCAGATAGATAAGAATCAATAAATGCCCCTTTTTCTTCATCCCAGAAATAACTCATTAAATTAGCTTTCAACTGTTCATATCTTGTCACATAGTGATCAATATCACGATTCAAGATAGAGCCACAAACAGTCATAGCTTTGTATGCTTTCAATAACAGGACTTGTTCCGCTGCCAATGTCCCTTCCTTATCTATTTCAGACCAATCAATAAAAATCCAGTCCTTTTCGCGACCATAAATAAATCCTAACTCATTGGTTTGTTTTTCAAGATAGTCCATCATAGTCACCATTTTCGAATAAATCTGTGCAAGAAATGAGCTGTCCCCAGACATCATATAGTGATTTTCAATCCCTATGATCCATAAAATGGAATAATCAACAATTGTATTCATATGCTGTTTTACTTCATTTTGACCTCGCAATGCCATGATCGTTCGCTTATTGATATCTTCATCAAAGAATAAGTATTGGTTGATAAAATAGCTTTGGTAAGCATCCCCTGACCAGATCCAGCGATCTCGTTTGATTCCGTCAATAAAGAAAAGCCCACTGCACAATGTAAAGGTTTCTATAGATATATCCCATATTCGATTCATCACAGAGTCATCTGATTTGAATGTGGCTTGATTGTGTATGGGAAGATATTCATGCATCGCACGAATATCAATTGCTTCTGGTGCTATATTAGGAATGAAAAGATAACGAAAAGCACGTTTGCGAATGTTTGTTTCTTTTCTTACATTTTCCTGTTTGTAATAACACATTTGACTATCACATGCTTCTGCTTCTGATTCTCCATAGCAAATAGATATCGGTATCTCCGACAACAATTTATCGATCATTAATGAACCGAAAATCGTCCGTCCATAATCAAACAACGTGCCGCCAGCAACCGCCGTCTTCGAAACAGGGAAACAAGTTTCTATTTCATAATAGACTTTATTAGGGTCTTGCTCTTTATTCATATAAAGATTGCTCCATCCTACTGGAGCTTCTTCAACAAAGTTACTGCAATACCAGCCTTCATCACTCTTGATTCTTTCTCCTTCAATATAGATGGCTGGCAAACCGTTTGGATTCCCTACATTCACCCTAATCTTATTAAAACCGGGTTGACAGACAATCTCTTGTTCAAAAGAATATTTCACTTCATTCACTTCTACAAAGCCAATCCCTGTTGCATATACAACAAATGTCGTGGGACTTTGTAATTCATATTCACGTTTAAATTTTACATTTTTATGGCAGTCATCAATATACCAGTAAGCTGGCCAATCGTATCCTCGTTCTTCTCTAGAAAAATTTTGTAAAAGTCCTTGACGTATTTCAAAATCGCCAGCATACCAGATCCATCGTGGCCGTTCATTTGTTATCACTATTATCCGTTCCTTTCGTTTACTCATTTATATTCTATCGATCAACTACTTTACTAAATCAGCTAGATTAGAATCTCTTCGACTGTTTGCTCTCGTTTTAGCTCCTTTTTGCAATTTCATCATGACAGCTCCTGCAATAGCTGCTACTAGAACAATCGCCGCAAAGCCATACATCGAAAATTGAATATTGTTTGGCGATACCAAAAATGGTGTGACAAAGGCAAACAATCCGCAACACAACCGTGAAAAACCATTGATAACGCCTTGTAAGAATGCCCGAGATTCTGTTGGAAATGATTCTTGAGTCCAAACTTTATAGATGGCTTCCCCTGCTAATGGATTTCCAAAATTATAAAAAGCAATCGTTATCGCCAATGCGATGAATCCTGCACTACCGCCAATAACTGCCATACCAACCATTGCCATGAATTGAACAAAAGCGCCAACAAAAAATGCTTTATTCCGATGCTTTCCACCCGCTACTGAAGCAAAGATAATCGTAGTCACTAAAGAAATGATATTCAGCACAATACCTAGCCCTGTTGCTTGCATTTGTGTAGCACCAGCATTAGTCAAAGCGTATGTCTGAAATTGTCCCCATGTATTCGCTAACAAATTCCAACAAACATAAAAGACTAAAATAGCGAAGAAAAAGTTGCGATAAATTTTTGCATTGTTCCCACTAAAAATCTCTTTTAGTGAAATTTTTTGTTGATTGCTAACCAGATTCAACGCAGACTGACGTGCTGCACCTTCTTCGTGGAACATCCGAAATTTTTTTGAGACTGTCCGCCAAACCCACGCAAAGATTGAAAAGACCAATAAAATAACAAAAACAATGCGCGCTCCCAAAACTCCATTGACTCCGGAAAGTAAGAAAGAACAAATATAGGAAATAAAAATACCAATTTGCCAAAATATTTGTGTCGAAGATACTAAACTTGCAGAAGTTTTTTCATCTGGTGCATCATGAGAGACAACGGTTAAACTGATTGGTAAATCCGCCCCAGATGCAATCCCCATGACGATGACTCCTAATAATAAAGCCACAAAATTTCCTGAAAATACACAAATTGCTGCTCCAATAGCATAAAACAAATTGATCCAGTTGAACGCTCGAATCAGGCCGAAGATTTTTGTAATTTGTCCTGCAAACAAAGAGCCGAACGCAATTGCAAAGGTTAGTGCACCAGAGATTAATCCAACTTGTCCCGCAGATAAGTTCAACCCTTTTTGCCAAACCGGTATGGTTGCCGAGAGACCAACGATACATCCAGAACCCAACATAGAACCTACACCGGCTGCAGTTGCTAAAGGAGAATACTTTTTCACTAATGATTGCTGCTTTCCATTTGTGTCCATTTGAAACATCCTTTCTTGTTCATAGGGTTATATTAAACGCTTACACAAAATGGTACAATTTCAAAAATGTAGGTCTTTACTATCAAATTCACAGGTCATAAATTTGAATTTTTTTGAAAGGCTATTTGTTTGATCTGACAAACCCTTTAATAGCAAAGTAAATATTGACTATTTATTGGGAATAACTTATATATAGAACTAACTATATAAAAAAATTAGGTGATTGACGGATGGAAAGTTTGATTAAACTTTTTGATATAGAAGATCGAATTGAAGCCCAGCAAAGAACTACTGGGAAGAATATTAATGAAATGAATTTAGACTATCATGGATCAGTAATTCCAAAAATACCCGTTAATGATTTTTTTGAAGAGGGATCTATTTATATCAATAAGCATCATCGCTACTCTTATACGTCTGCTCATACTCATAGTTTCATTGAAATGAATTACCTTCTAAGAGGATGTTGTCGGCAAAAAATAAACGGGGAGGCATGGAGGTTCACTGAACAGCAATTGATTATTATGGACACTGAAGTGATTCAGCAAATTGATTATGTAGGAAAAGATGATTTGATTCTCAATATTTTAATTGACAAACATACTTTACAAACAGAGCTCTTGAACCACTTGCCCGCTTCAAGTAATCCAGTCACGGACTTCTTTTTGAATGCTGCTAAAAAGGATAGTGTTCATAATACTTTTTTAGTTTTTGATTTAAAAGAACACGCGATCATCAATCAGCTTTTATTCTTGATGATTCACAAATTTTATCTCAAAGAAATCTTCTATCATCGTTCCTTAAGTCTCCTTTTAGGATCATGTTTATTGGAATTAGCAGCAATTCCTAGTTTGAATGAACTGTCGTTAACTTCTCAAAGAAATGATTTAGCTGCACTCTTAAAATATATTAACGATCATTACACAACTATCACTCTCAAAAAATTAGCCACGGAGTTTGGTTATAACCAAAACTATTTAGGTAATATGCTCAAGACAAAAACTGGCGCGACTTTTCAAGAAATGATCGACCAAAAACGTTTGATTGAAGCACAAAGATTACTTAGAGAATCTTCCATGACTATTGATACTATCGCTGAAAATTTAGGTTACAAGAGTACGCCCTCCTTATTCAAGCTCTTTCAAAACAAAATGCAGATGACTCCTACTCAATACCGTCACTTTTCAAAAAAAGTTAATTAATCACAAGTAAAATTTGTAATAAGCAATAGCAGGAAAAATTCTTTATCGTCAATTGAATTAAAGTCACTACGATATGAACAAAAAAAAGGATCCGGACCATAAATGTTTGATTGCTCCTGAACGTCCAAAATGTGTGACGATGTTCTCCTAAACTACCAGGGCATTACATAGATGATTCGGATCTTTTATTATTAGACTTATATCATAGTTTTTTATTTTTACTACTACTTCGCTTCAAGCACATCTTCTTTGGCATGGATCAATTGGGTCAAGAAGTCGCAATAAGGCGTGGGAACATTGTATTTTCGACCTTTACGCGAAATAGCCCCGTTGATGTAATCGATCTCCGTTTTACGATGATTATTGATCAAATCTTGATACATGGAAGGATAGTGTAAGCCAATACCTGCAGGATCATAGGTTTTTTCAATATGGGCAACGACTTCTGGAACATCTAGTTCTACCGATTCATGAGCCGCAACAGCTGCGAATTCTCCAACAATGGTTTGCACCATTTGTCGTGCAGTGGCTGTATTTCCAAACTGTGCAATGTTGACATCCAAAATTGAACATAAACCATTCAATGTACCATTGACACAGGCTTTACGATAGATTGAATAGCGAATATTTTCAGAGTATGACGCATTCAATCCAGAAGCAGTTAGTACCTCAGCCAGTTCTTTGGCCGCTGCTTCTTTGCCTTCACCAATGTTTTGCAGTTCAACCGATCCTTCCCCAAACAATCGAACTTGTCCAGGTCCAATCAAATCTGCTGTCCATAGGGTATTTCCTAAGAAAATTTTATCGGTAGCGACATATTTTTCAATTGTATCTTCATGTCCAATGCCATTAAGTAAGCAAAGTACTCTTGTTTGATCACCGATTAGTGAAGCAATGTCTTGCATCATTTGGTCTAATTGCATCGCTTTTGTAAAAACAATGATCAGATCCGCTGGCGTATCCGCCGTTACTTCGGACTGTGGATAAATGGGGAAAGATTCTGTGATTTCTTCTCCATCCAAATTTGCTTGTAGTCCATTGGTACGGATCGCTTCGATATGCGCTGGCCAACCATCGATCAACGTTACATCGTTGCCGCCTCTTTTTAATTTAATGGCAAATCGGCTGCCCATGGCACCAGCACCAGCAATAACAATTTTCATCTCTATTCCTCTTTCCTATCTGACAATTAGGTATAGTTTACTCCAAATCAAACAAATATGCGAGGAGCTTGCCTTTTTTAAAGTGAAATTTGTTAAAAAAATCAATTGGAATCGTTTGATTTTTCAGATAATTAAAGAACAAAAAAAGATCCTTTTCAGGATCTTTTTAAACCGTCACTTCAGACGCTAGTTGTGCTAAAACTGCTGCTTGTTCTTCTTGAGAGATATTGTGCTCAATGACGTAACGATTGTTTTCATTGGCGGCACATTCATAGCAGCAGCCGCCTAAGTGTGCCGCTTGATTCTCTTCCGAAGTGAGGAACTGACGATTGCACTCTGGATTTGCACAATTGACGTAACGCTCACATGGTGTGCCATCGAACCAATCGCGACCGATCACGGTCTTGTCGACATGATTGATCTCAACACTGATACGTTCATCAAAGACATACATCTTACCGTCCCACAACTCTCCTTGAACTTCTGGATCATTGCCATAAGCAAAAATTCCCCCGTGAAGTTGTGCTACGTCTTGGAATCCTTCTCGCAACAACCAGCCCGAGAATTTCTCGCAGCGAATCCCACCTGTGCAGTAAGTGACCACTTTTTTATCCATGAATTTCTCTTTGTTCTCAATGATCCATTGAGGCAATTCACGGAAACTGCGGATATCGGGACGGACCGCACCTCGAAAATGACCAAGATCGTATTCATAATCATTCCGCGCATCGATCACTACGGTATTTTCATCCAACAACGCTTCTTTGAAATCTTTCGGTTCTAGATACTTTCCGGTTAGTTCTAAAGGATCGATATCATCTTCTAAGTTCAATGACACCAATTCTTTTCGCGGTCGAACAAACAATTTTTTAAAGGCGTGTTCTTCCACCTCATCGATTTTGTAGTAGATTCCTTTGAAACGGGGGTCCGCTTCCATTTTTTCCATATAGGCATCCGTTGCTTCAATCGTTCCAGAAAGCGTTCCGTTGATTCCTTCTTTCGCAACAAGAATTCGACCTTTGATACCGATCTCTTTCCCAAAAGCTAAATGCTCTTTCGCAAAACTTTCTGGATCTTCGATGGTCGTGTATTTATAAAATAATAAAACGCGATAGTTCACAGTCATTCCTCCTTTTTTCCACCCTACAGTATAAAAAAGAAAAATGAAGAACACGAATTTTATGCTTGTACATAACCACACAATCCCTTTGCTTACCTAGATACCTGTCGTTTTTTGTTGTCAGAGTGAATCAGTGCTTTTTCCTAATTGTTCAACAAAAAAGGCCGTTACCTGATCCATGGTCTCTCCACGAACTAAATGTCGTTCTTCGCGAGAGATAAATGTCAGATTCGCTTCTGGATTCTCTTGCACAAAGGTTTCTACATCGGCGTAAGGGATTTTCTCATCTTCCGTCCCATGCCAGAACAACAATGGACGTCCAGCTAGTTTTTCTGGTTGCGTCTGGAGATCATAAGCTTCGATCCATCCCAGTAGCAACTGATAGTCATCTGGGACAAAGAAACCTGCAGCACCCGCATGTTTCTGGATCCGTTCACGGTAACCGATCATCGATGGCGAGCCTATCACACACGCAGCAGCGGTGATCTCCGGATGTTGACATAGCAAGCCGCAAGTCGTCATCCCTCCCATTGAAACGCCTCCTACAGCGATTTGCCCATTTACCAAGCCTAGATTTTCAAAGAAATCCACCAAATAAGAAAACTCAAATAAGTTGGTATGAATGCTTTGCCAGAAAATCAATGAAGGAATCTCGGATAGTTGGGTCTTTCGTTCGCCATGATTGGCGGCATCAGGTAAAATCACACGAAAGTTTTCCCGTGCTAGTTTTCGACCTTGCGTCAGTACCAATTCTTTACTCGTTTGCCAACCATGATAATAAATGATCAACGGCAACGGTTCATAGATCAAATGTTCTGGAACGACTTCCAATACTGGGATATTCCCGATTTTTCTTTTACGAACTGCAATTTTCATCTCTTTCCACCTCTGCTTAAGTATACGCATTCTGCTCTTACCTGCCAAATAATCCCTTCAATCACAAAAAAATCACACCAATGTTTTGGTGTGATCACATGTATCAGGAATGTAACACAGCTTCTCGTGCTAGTGCCAGACAGCCTAATGTTCCTGCATTGTCTTCTAATTCAGGTGTCACGATGTAGTCTGCAACTGCTGGTGTTTTGACATAGCCGTTGACCAATCGTTCAAAAGCTTGATGAACCTTTTCCACCATGTGACGCTGCTTCATTACGCCACCACCAAAAATAATGACATCCGGTGAAAGCATCAATGTAGTGTTGTAGGCGCATTGCGCGATATATTCAGCTTCGATGCTCCAGAAAGGCTCATCTTCAGACAGTTCCTGTCCTTTCTTTCCTAAGCGTTTTTCAATCGCTGGACCTGCGGCCATCCCTTCGAGACAGTTGCCATGAAATGGACAGCTGCCTTCGAATGAATCATCAGGATGAGGCACTACCAGCATATGTCCCATCTCCGGATGGCTGAATCCCTCAACAAAGCGGCCATCTTGTAATGCACCGCCGCCAACACCGGTGCCGATCGTATAATAAACTACACTGGATAGTCCTTTTCCTTTACCGAAAACATATTCCCCATAAGCTGCAGCATTGACATCTGTGGTCCAAGCAATGGGGATGGGAAAGGCTTGTTTCATCGTACCTACAAAATCAAAATTCTGCCAAGCTAATTTGGGTGTGGAGGTAATGTAGCCATACGTTGCGGAATCTCGATGGATATCGATTGGGCCAAAGGAACCAATACCGATCCCCACTAACTGGTCTTCATACTTTTTGAAAAAATCGATCACTAATGCCATTGTTTCTTCTGGTGTGGTGGTGGGAAAACTGACCCGTTCTTTAATGGTCATTTCTTCATCACCAATCGCACAAACAAATTTTGTACCGCCTGCTTCTATCGATCCGTACATCTTTTCGTCTCCTTTTCCATCGTTGCTTTCATTTTCTGTTTAAGTACTGGCAGAACTCGCAGCTGCACCATCATCGGCTTTTACGCGATCGATGGCAATGACGAGACAAATAATCAAGTCCTCCAGATCTTCCTCATAAACCGTTACTTCATAGGTATCCCCCCATGAGATCCATCGTTTATGAATCTCAGCAATTTGACGTCCCTGTCGATTGACGACAAAGTCCATGTCCCACCAATTCCCCTGAATTTCAATTCCTTGGGCATGGATGGAATAACGCGCTTTGAAAAGCGTGAATTCTTTTTCTAGAACAATTGCTTCTTCTCCATGTACCTCAACAAAAAACTTGGGCAATAGACTAAACACTTTCTTTGTGACTTCACCGATTTGCTGTTGTCGTTCATCATAAATCGCAAAGCTTTTAGGAATCTTCATGAAACTCCCTTCGACAAAATAGCGCGGCTTTTGCTGCTCATCCATGACAGTAAATTTTTCACCGATACTGAAGACTTTTTGCTTGATGTAAAGTTTTTTCATTTGATTACACCGCCTTTTCTTTCACATCGCCTGTATTGATCACAGGTTGAGTGCCTTTGTCAGTAATGATCGATACGAGTAAATTGTTGATCAATTGGACTTTTCGATCGTCAGTAAAGTTAATATCCTGACCATCTTCGATCTGTTCCAAGGCCATTTGTGTCATGGAGACCGCTCCTTCAACAATGATTTGTCGTGCCGATAAAATTGCTTTGGCTTGCTGACGCTGCAACATGGCACTAGCGATCTCAGTGGCATACGCCAAGTGATTCAACCGCGTCTCGATCACCTCGACACCGGCTACCGCTAAACGCTCTTGCAGTTCTTGTGCCAGTTCTTCAGAAACTTCATTGGTATTGCCTCGCAAAGTCAAATCATCATCATTAAAAGTGTCATAAGGATACTGGGTAGCGATATGGCGAATCGCTGTTTCACTTTGGATCTCAACAAAATCTTGGTAGTAATCGACATCGAACAATGCTTTGGCCGTATCTACGACTCGAAAGACGACGACTGCTGAGATTTCGATCGGATTGCCATCAGAATCATTGACCTTCAATAAAGAGCTATTGAAGTTACGGACTTTCAGTGATACATTGATTTTCTGTGTTAGCGGCACAGTCACAAAGAGTCCATTGTCTTTAATGGTACCTAAATATTGACCAAAGAAAAGAATCGCTTTCGCTTGATTCGGCTGCACAATCGTCAATGAACTAATGAACAAGATAGCGATGATCCACAACACGACACTGATGACTAACTCCCAAACCGCATTGCGGACAATCCCATCATAAAAGAGATAGCCGCCGCCGATCATTAAGGCGATCAAGACGATCAGTGCTAAGTAACCGTTAACATGAAACGTTTGTTTTTCTTTCATCTTTACTCCCTCATTTCTTTTAATACCATATTACCTTTGTTCACAAAAGACTTCAATTCTTCTTCTCATTTTTTTAACCCCTTTCATCGACCTGCGATCATACTATTTTGCAATCAACCAAATTCCCGCTACAATGAAATGAGAGTCAATTGACAAGAAAGGGGTATCCAAATGGCACAAAAAATTTCATTAGAAAACGTAAAATGGTCATTAGAAGAAATCATTCAGACTGTTGGGACTGATCTATCTTCTGTTGTCGAAATTCAAAATCAAGAAGGAATCGATGTCGTGGTGATTGCCAAAGATGAATGGCAGCACCTCTTAGAACTACTCGATGCGCGCCATGCACAAGGCTATCGAATCGATCAAGAACTGCCAACGGATATATTGATTGACGTTGCTGATAGCGACAACGAATACCAACAAACAGCTGAACTAGAGATGGAATTACCGGAACGTGTCCATCCAGCACCAGACTTTGAATTAGACTCAGAAGAAATCGTTGAAAGCGATGATGTGCTGGATTAAGCTGAAAAAATAGACTACTGTGAAAAATCTTCCCCTAAAAATAGCATCCATTCGACCAATAGCCGAGCAATGTCGGAATACTTCCAGACTTTTCAGGTCATGTCGCATTTGCGGCATAGTTGACGTATTCTAAACATTGCTCGGCTCTTTATTATAAAAAATCGCGTGCTTTAATTTTTTGTACGATTGCTCACGTGCTTATGGAGTTCCGCCTAGCACGCAATCAATCAACTGACTTGTTTTTCCGATCTGCACCGGAGGATGCCACGATCGTTTTTAAGCGTTCGATCGCCGCTTGTAGTTCAACGCGTGCTTCTTCTTCTGGTTCTAGTTCTTCGCATTGCTGTAAGCGTTCTAGCCATTGTTCGGGTTCTTTGATGCCTAATTGTCCAATGGCCCAATAGGCTGTTCCACGGATGACAGGTCGGACGTCTTCTGTCGCACACCGCCAGATGGCTGGCAATGCGGTGCGATCTCCCAGATTTGCTAAGGCAATGATCGCATTACGCTGCAATGGTTTCTTCCCGCGCCAAGAACCAGATAAATGCCCAAACTGATTCTTAAAAGCTTTATTTGATAAAGAAAGCATTGGCTGCAACTTAGGATAAACGGTTTCTACTTCCGGTTCCATTTCCTGATGAAAATGGAAATCCTTGCCTCGATTGTAGGGACAGACCAACTGACAAATATCACAGCCATAGATGACATTATGCATCTTTTTACGATATTCCTCAGGCATCATGCCTTTTGTTTGTGTCTGATAGGAAAGGCAGCGCTGTGCGTTCATTCGCCCATCCCCTAAGAGCGCTTTTGTAGGACAGGCAGTAACACAGCGCATACAATCCCCACAGCCAAAGGGTACCGCTTCATCTGTTTCGAAGGAAATATTGGTGACGATCTCGCCTAAATAAACAAAAGAACCAAATTCTTCCGTGATCAATAAGCCATTGCGGCCAATAAACCCCAAACCAGCACGCTGTGCAACTGCCACATCCACCAGCTCACCGGTATCCACTTGCGGGGCAAACCGCCAGCTTTCTGCTTCTTCCAGATTCTCTGCTTGCGCTTTGATAAACTGGATCAATTTTTCTAAGCGATCACGTAAAATATCATGGTAATCGATCCCCCAAGAGGCGCGGGCAAACATCCCCCGTTTCTCATCTCGCGGCACTTTCTCTTTGATTTTTGTCGGATATGCCAGAGCGATCGCAATGATTGTTTGCGGATTTTCAAAGGTTCTTTCTGGATATATCCGCTCTTCGATCACTTGATGTTCGAAACCAGATGTATGGCCTTTCGCGCGCTGCTCCCTCAACGAGGACTCTAATTCATAAAACGGTTCAGCAGAAGCAAAGCCGATTTTATCAATACCTAAACGCTTGCTTTCTGCGATGATTTTCTCTTTTAAAGACATGATATACTCCTATCCAACATGTGTTCATCAGACCTTCGTCTTTGCTTTTTCTATTATACGAGACCACTTCCGATTAGTCGAATCGCTGCCCTCAAAAAATTCAAACAAAAAACTACCTAAACGCTCGGCGTCTATCTCCCAGTCTTTTTAGGAGATCAGCTGCCTCAGCATTCAGATAGTTTTCCTTGAATACCCCTCCATACAGCGCATTTCTGAGCTATCTAGAAGGGAGATCGTTTGATTGTATTATTTTTGTTACACCTATTAAATGTTTACCAACTAGCTTTTTTTACACCTGGCAATTTGCCTTCATGTGCCAATTGTCGAAAAGTGATCCGTGAAAGACCAAATTTACGCATATAGCCCCGTGGACGACCATCAGTCATATCCCGATTCTTCAAGCGATTCGGATTAGAATCTTTAGGCAATTTTGCTAAAGCTTGGTAATCTTTTGCTTGTTTCAATTGGTAACGGATCTCTGCGTATTGCTCGATCATTGCGGCTTGTTTTTTTGCTTTTGCTTGTTTTGATTTTTTGGCCATTATTTTCTCCTTTGTTTTTTCTATCCATCATTCTAAAAAGAAAAGAAATCAGCTAGCAGAGTCCTCCATTTTCGATTCAAAAACAACAAATCGAAATCATTACTATTTGAGCATTATGACTATATCAAGTTTCTGGGAACAAGTCAATGAAAAGCCCCTTCTTTCGAACAAACCGCTACTGTTTTTTAAGATTTCAATTATTTTTTCATCATTTCTTGCAATGACTTCTTGGCATGCTAGACTAAACAAGGAATCTGATAGAAATGGAGAATTATATGAAGCAAATAGATACGGGACTTACCTCAGAAGAAGTCACACAACGAACCGAACAAGACCAACACAACGATTATGAAACAAAAACATCGAAGTCTACGACAGCAATTTTTAAGGACAATATCCTCACATTGTTCAATTTGCTGAACTTGTTGATTGGTGTCTGTCTTCTGGCAGTTGGCGCCTATTCCAATTTATTTTATCTGGTAATCATTTTGATCAATATCACTGTAGGGATCAGTCAAGAGATCCATGCTCGAAATCTAGTCAAAAAACTCTCGATCATCGCCCAACAAGAAATACGTGTGATACGAGATGGCGTTACACAGTCGGTGGATGCCAAATCCCTGGTCCTTGATGATCTTGTTGTCATTGGTGCAGGAGAACAGATTCCAGCCGACATGGTGGTTTTATCTGGACAAGCCGATGTCAATGAGTCGATGCTGACAGGCGAAGCCGATCTCGTCGTCAAAGAAAACGACGCGACTCTCTTATCTGGCAGTTTTGTCGCCAGTGGAGAGGTCACTGCAAAAGTGATCCGCGTAGGAGCAGAGAATTATGCGGCAAAATTAAGCAATGAAGCCAAAACACATAAACCGCTGCGTTCAGAGCTAGTTTCTTCGATTCGCAAAGTCACAAAATTCACCAGTCTAGTGATTGTTCCATTAGGGGTGATCCTATTTCTACAAGCTTATTTATTTCGTGGTAGTGACTTAAAAGAAGCAGTGATCGTTTCGTCTGCTGCTTTATTGGGAATGCTGCCTAAAGGACTCGTCCTATTGATCAGCATTGCTTTGACCACGGGTGTCATCAAACTAGCCAAAAAAAGGATCTTAGTCCAAGATATGTACGCGATCGAGACACTGGCCCATGTCGATACCCTCTGTTTAGACAAAACCGGCACATTAACGGAAGGTCGATTATCCGTCGAATCGATCCAGCCAATCGATGACACCCAAGATATAACGGCAATCTTAGGTAGTTATTTGGCTGCCAGTACCGACAACAATGTGACGATGCAAGCGTTGCGCCAAACCATCACCGGATCTGATCATTACCAGTCCTTTGCAGCGATGCCGTTTTCTTCTGATCGAAAATGGGGTGCTATCGCATTTCACGAATTAGGGGCAGTCTATCTAGGAGCACCTGAAAAGACGATCGCCAACCAACAGCTGCCGCAAATTCAAGAAGCGCAATCGGCTGGTTTAAGAGTCCTCGTCTTGACTCTTGATCCTCATTATAACGACGCCAATCAGCCCTTTGATCCAGCAAAGGCTGCCCCGCTGGCAGTTCTTGTTCTTGCTGATGTGATTCGGGAAAATGCAGAAAGCACATTGGCCTACCTGTCTGCAGAAGGAGTGGACTTGAAAGTGATCTCGGGTGACAATCCGATCACTGTTGCAGCCATCGCCAAACGCGCCGGATTGCCTAATTCAGAGAACTATATCGATCTTTCCCAACTAACTGAAGAAGCAGACGTTCGTCAAGCTGCCCAAACCTATACCGTTTTTGGGCGAGTGACGCCTCAGCAAAAGAAACTGCTAGTTTCTGAGTTGAAGGCACTAGGCAATACGGTCGCCATGACTGGAGACGGCGTCAATGACGTGTTGGCACTGCGTGAAGCCGATGTCAGTATCGCTATGGCTGCTGGGGACAGTGCGGCTCGTCAAATCGCGAATCTGGTTTTATTAGATTCCGATTTTACGACACTGCCAGCAGCACTCTTTGAAGGTCGCCGTGTCGTTAATAATGTGACGAAAGTATCTGGGATCTTTTTTATCAAAACGATCTACAGTTTCCTATTGTCCTTACTATGTGTTGCCACTTCTACGGCATTTCCTTTTATTCCGATCCAAATCACATTATTGGACCTAGCAATTGAAGGATATCCTTCCTTCTTTCTTTCCTTTGAAGAAGACAAAAAGCGAATCACCGGCCGTTACTTGCCTACCGCATTGCTGCGAGCGTTGCCGAGCGCACTCTTGGTGCTTCTGAATTATTTCGCTGTACAGTTCCTGCAAACTGACTATGGCTGGGAACCAATGACCGCAACTACATTGTTCTATTATCTGCTGATCGGCATCAGTTGTTTAGCTGTGATCCGCAGCTGTTTGCCGCTAAATCCATTGCGCTTATTTTTGATCGTAACCACGATTAGCGGAACATACATCGCCGCAATGCTCTTCCATCACATTTTAGAAGTAGGCTTTTTGACTAGCATCACCTTGCCAATCTTTGTTGGATTGATGGCGATCAACTGCTTATTGCAGTGGGGGCTATCTGCCCTTGCAACACAGATCACCCGCCGGCTAGAGCAAAACGCTACGGCTTGATCCTTTCAATAAAATAAATCCGAACAACGATGATCCCTTCTCCTGATTAAGATACTTATCAACGGTTGTTCGGATTTTTGTTGTTTCCGCTCATAAAATCTTTATTAACTTTCTGTCTTTCCTTAGTAGAAAAGGCGACTAGCAATTTCAGTTCTTCAACTTTGATATCCATGTTCAAAATACTTTTGACTATCAGCAAAATAGGTCTCAATCAAGGGATCCATTTTGCATAGGAGTGCTTTGGCTAAGGTAAATAGAGGCTCAAGATTATTCTCTTTTTTACAAATCAATAGATAGCTAGTCGCTAATTCACTGCTTGGAACAACTAACCCTACTGCTTGACACATATTCACAACCCGAATGTACCCTTTTCCTGCTTGCTGTTGTATTCCCATTGTCCGTTCATCAAAATGACCGAAAACAGTATCCCCGATGCCAAACAAGTCAATGGGTCCTTCTTTGACAACAATCACATCGAAATCAATGAGCATTGCCTGTAACTGTTGAATCAATGTTTCTCGAGAAAAGGTCGTTGCATCTTCAAAGGTTTTGTACATGCATTCGATGGTAGAAATATTAGAAAGTTCTTGGCGCATCTTCACGTCAATTCTATTATCGACCACTACCCTTCTTTTAGGTGTCTGCTTAAACATTTGGGGTAAGCAAAGGTGACAAAGCTGTTCAATCAGTGAGAGCTTTTTACTAATAAACCCTAGCGAGGGTGTAAATGAAATATTATCCGTTGATGTTTTTCTATTTACAGATAGATCAACAAATTGATTTCCAAGATCAGGATGGATAAATCCTACCAAATTTAAGGCAGACGCAGGAGCTAGAACGGATCCGCCCCCATCAGTGCCCAATCCAACATCGTTGATTCCTAGAAAAACATTCAATGCTGTGCCACTAGATGATCCTGACATAAAGCGACCAGTAATGGGGTTCTTCAAATCAAGATCAATCCCTCTGCCGCTAAAACTTGCTTTGTCTAATGTGTGTTGATGAAATCCGTTGCTTGATAAAAACGTTAAAAAGTCAGTCAACATAAATGATACTTGCTTCACTCCTAGATAATAGTCATTGAGTGTATTGATCTGCTTGATCGCATTGGGATAAACAGTTACTACTGAACCACTTGGATTTAACATGCCCAAACTAGTTTTTAGCGCATACTTTTGTACCCTTTCATGCATCCTTATACCTCCTTCCTAAAAAAGACTTGGCATAGCTTTTTATGAAAACAAGCACCCAAGTCTTTTTTATCAATCAAAAATTTCTTTTAAAAAGGAGTCACCATTTTGTGGTGCTGCCACCTTAAAATAGTCAGCAACCGTTGCTCCTACATCCGCTAAGGTCAGCCGCTCACCAATTTTTTTCCCTTGCACCCCCGGGCTATAAATTAATAGCGGGACGCGCTCACGAGTATGATTGCTGTGTCCAATCGTTGGGTCATTGCCATGATCAGCCATCACAATCAATAGATCTCCTTCTCGCATCTCAAGTAACAATTCGCCAATTCTACGATCACTTACTTCCAAACGATCTGCATACTTCTCAGTATCCTCCGCATGCCCCGCTAAATCGGTTTCTTGAATATTCAAAGCAATAAATCCGTGATCAATTGTTTTTACTTCACTCATCAAATTATCAAACAATCCTTCAGAATCAACCCCGGGAAATAGTCGATGACTTTCCGTTTGAATAATATCAGCAATTTTTCCTAGGAAAGATACCGTGATTCCTGCTTTATCCAAGATGGTCGGTGTTTGGACATTTTTGTCAATCCCATACCCCAAGTGAACGACTTGATAGCCATGATTGTAAACACCTGATTCAGGAGCATCCACTCCAGCAATCTCATCATTTTTCACTTTTTTGGCTGATAATAAGTCATCTAAAACAATCTGTTCTCCACCAAAAGTGATCACACGAGAGACTTGAACAACGTCTCTAACCGCTTGTCCTATTTTTTTTAAGTTAGTAAAATCAACTAAATCCAGACAAGCCGATACATTATAGACTTGTCCATAATCAGTTTCCAAGTTATCGCCGACTGTTGCCACCTCGTTGACCACTAAGATTTGAGTCCCTTTCTCACCAACTCGCCGCACTTGATACCCTTGTTTCACTAAATTCTCTTCCACTACATCAATCTTTTGGTTGAATGGCTGAATCAAAGGGATTTTTGGTGTCGTTCCCATAATTTCCTGATGTCCTAAAAAAGAATCCGCACCATAGTGAGCCAAATTACTCGTTCCATAATTTGCTGTTTTAGAAAAATGATGACGTCCAATTTCCTCCCCTAAAGCATTCATTAAGCCTAATTTTTCCAAGGTTGGTATTTGAATATTCGGTATGTCTCGAATAATATGTCCAGCTGTCGTACTGCCAATATCACGTGGCCGTACCTCCTGTACATCATTCATAGCACCAACACCAAAACTATCTAATACAATAACGACAAATCTCCCCATATTCTCACCTTCTAATTTGTTTTCCAAGACTGTCATATATTCCTTCAATTCTAGGTTGTCCAGTTTGAATCCCTGACACTACAGCAACATCACTTCTAGTAACAAATATTTGAGTGCGAAATGCCGCAAGTACTGTTGCACCAACTTCATGTGTGAGTTTAGTTGAAAGATAATAATCAATACTATCATTACCAAAAGGTATAACTTCATCTTTTGCTAGCTTCTGGTCGTCAGTAGAAATCATTACGCTTTCTAAATGCCCTCGCCGATAATAACCGCCCCCATAAAAATAACCGTGACCATCTAAGTTATGAGAAATCTCGCTGACATACAATATTGCTGGTTTTTCTGGCAATTCTAGTTGAGCATGTAAGGGGGTCGTCCCTGTTAAAGCATGCCCCGGTTCCCCTTGTGTCCCTCCTAACTCATGGATAAAAGGAATTGTTCGACTACAAGTAGCAGAAGGCATATTTACTTCTTTTATTGCGAAACCAGCCTGTTTAAGAATGGTTATTGCTTTCTTAATTGTTTCAACATTGTGCGTTGGTTGTAACTCAGAAACGCCATCAAAAAGAAAACAAGGAAAGGAAGTAATCCCCCCAACGATAACTCCTTCCTGTTTTACTATTTCAATGACCTTCGTTAATTCATTTAGATGAAATCCTCCAAATTGTCCCTCATAAATTTCGTCGCCTGGTTCAATCACTTTGAGTAGTATTTTTTGCTGGATTCCTAACTCCCTGGCAACAGTCGCGATATTATTGATCATTTCAGTTGAAAAAACAGTGATATAGTCTGTACCATAATCCATAATTTTCTTTAGCAAGTGTTTGGGAATTTGCACAAGATGACCGACATTCCCTAAAGGCAAGCCTTGTTTCATCATCACTAAAGCTTCCTTGTAATCCACCACCACAACTTTTTTAATACCTGCCTCATGAATTTTCTGTGCGACATAAGGGTTTCGCCCAAACTGTTTTGTCATAAAGAACAGTTCGATTTGATTTTTTGTAGCGCTTTCCACTAAAAGCCGAGTATTGTTTTCGATAGCATCAAGATCTAGCACATACGTATCTGGAAGAATTTGTCCTGTTTGATGCAATCTTAATCCGGCTTCTACTAACTGCGGATTTTTGCGCATCGTTACATCTAAGAACATATTACTCCTCCCTTAACATATTAATGATATGCAGATAAAAATAATCTAACTCCGCATCCGCGAATGACTGTTCACTTGTCATTTTTTGTAAGTCTTGCCACAATTCTCTAGAATGAAGATAATGCGGATCACCTTCAATCTCTGCTTGGATGAAAGACTCTAAGCTGTTGACAGTTTCATTATTTTTTCTTCGCATATCTGCCATCGCTAAGTGGGTCAAAAAAACATCAGCTTGTTGCTCTTCTTCAACAATTTCTTTTTCTAATAAATAGGATAAAACGTTAAATACATAATCGTACGTTTCCTGATCAACAATCCCCGAATCTAATAAAACAGTTAATTTATCTCTTATCATGAATAAGCCCCCTTACTAATATTGCGGAATTAATTGTCCTTGGCAAACTGCTTGTTGAATTTGCAGTACTTTCTCTTTATTGATGCTTTTTTGTAGGAAGGCTTTCATTGAAACATCTTCAATATGCGTAATGATTACCGAAGTCCCCATCGCTTTTTCTAACTGATTTTCTTTTAAGGACACATACTGTAACCCTTGCTGATTTTTATCCCTAATTTCATCAAAGTTCCATATCCCAGCATCAATGTGATCATCCTTAAGCGCAGAGATGATTTGATGTCCTTGCATCTCAATAAATTCTACAGGTAAGTCACCAATTATTTCCTTTGTTAGTGCCTGTTGATCTAATGAGCTGTAGTCGATGGCAATTCTCATACCTGATGTAAGAACAGTTTGTCCCTCTTCTTTAAACAACAAGACGTGCTCGCTTAAATATGTCTGTGTCCCAAAATTAACAACTATTTCTAAAGGCTCTCCTTGTTTAATTGCTCGTTGAGCAGCAAATGCTGAAACAACTGCAAAACGATACGTTTTATTTGTAATTGAGCGGATTCTTTCTTTGGAACCTCGAATGTATGCCATATTAAGTTTGATATTATTCTCTTTAAAGACTTCGTAAATTCCTGTTGCTAGCCCTTCATACAATCGTGAATAGGGTAACGTCATTGTTCCTAAAATCGTATCCGATAAAGCGTATTCTTGTAATACTCCATAATCAATGGCTTCAATAAAGGTTCCTAAATGCCCATGACTTTTTAATTGAACTGCCTTTATCTCTTTTAGAAAGGTTAGCGCATTTTGGATCGTCCCTCTCGCAACATCGAAGCGAGTCTGATATTCGCTAACACTAGGTACACGATCCCCTTTTTTTAATTGTAAAAGATCGGATGCTAGAAAGTTAATGACAATTCCTTTTTTCTTTAAAAACTCTTCCCCCATGATTTCTCCTTATCTTGAGGCTCGTTTTACAGATGCTTGCAAGATACGCATAATGGTATCCGTGCCAGATCGATTCGGGTTTATTCGGATCATTGTTGTCTCAGCTTCTGGATCAGATTGCTTGAAGGTACCCGAAACGCGATAAACTAAAGGTGCAAACTCGTATTGTGACTCTGCACCGACTGGATGAGGCAAAGCCCCTAACTTGGTTGCTTCTGTAATAATCGCCTGTGCTATTGGTTCCTTTAATTTTACTACAACAACTTTAGATTGCGCATTGACAATATAGGCTTTTTTAAATTCTGCGATTTCGCCTTCGTTGATTCTTCTACAAACTGCTTCACTTACCTCAGCGGAGATTGCTAAAGCTACTGGTGCATAAATCATTCCTTTAACTACATCCAATGCCTCATGCCCTTGTACCTGTCCACCACCAGAATAATTTTCTTCTCGTAATTTACTAATGTATTCTTTCTCACCAACAATGCATCCAATACCTTCCGGACCAAGCAATTTAAATGTTGAAAAACAGGCTAAGGTGCCACCTAATTGAGAACCTATAGCTTTTGTCTTTAAAGCCGCATAATTATCATCTGTAATAATTGGAATTAGTGGATTCACCCTACGAATAGTGGCAATCAGTTGTGCTAAGTCATATGAATCTGAAATTTTTTGCCTCGTGACTTGGATTAGAACTCCATCAACTTGCCTTTCATTTAAGGCCTGTGTCACACTCGTCTGATCATTAAAGTCAGCATGAATTGTCTGGATTCCCAACATCTCAATTGAAACCTTCGTAGTAGGATAAATGGGGGCATCATGCACTAACAACGTTTTACCAGTTCCTACTGCAGCATGGAGGGCTAGTCGAATAGCATTTGTACCAGATCCGCGAACGAGCATAGCTTGTTCTGATTCAAAAAAATTAGCCAATACTTGCTCAATCTGGTAGGTAGTTTTTGGTTGATTTAGTCCTTTTACTACACCAAGATCCCCTCTTGTTAATAGTTCATCCCCAGGTACAATTCGTGTAATGGCATCAACAAGCTTAAATTGTAATTGTTGTGCTTCTGTCACCGTTAGACTGGTTAAAGGATAAGCTTTCATGATCAATATCTCCTAATCATCCATAAATTTTTTGGGATTTATTCGTAGCATTCGGTCAATAAATGTCTGAGAAACACCATTTTCTAAAGCCATCGGAACAAAGGTATCCAAAAGATAAGAATACCCTATACCACCTTGATAAGACAGATTTGATTTACGCGTGATATCCATTGAAAGGAAGACTTTATCTTGATAGCCACGTTTCTCTATTTCTTTCAGCATTTCAATTCTTAATAAATCTGGCTGATAGTTTTCTTTTCCGATCGTATCAAATTCAACATAAACACCTTCGTCTAGCATTTTTAGAATATAGTCTGTGCTGCCACTTAGATCAACATGGCCGATAACTATTTTTGACAAATCCGCCTGTTGTTCCTTGAAAAAAGCTACCTGCTCATGCCCGTATGTGCCTAATGTTGTATGTGTCGTAATCGGGATCTTAGTCTGTTGTTGGGCAATGACAGCAGCGGTAAATATTTTTCGTTCTCGATCTGTCATCCTGTCCTTGCTCGTACCGATTTCCCCTATAATCCCTGCTTTGATCGTTGTTTCCGCAATTCCTTCTTCGATTTCTTTGATCATTAATGAGGACAATTGATCAATCGATGCTTCTGTCACAAAGCTAGGTAAAAATTTATCCTGATAAAAACCTGTTGCCTGAATAATATTTATTCCAGTTTGTTCAGCCACTTTTTGAACATATAAAGGATTTCTTCGCATATCAAGATTCGTTACATCAACGATATTTCGAACACCTTTATCGTACAAATTTTTGTATTCTGAAACAGTTTCATCAAAGCAATTTAAATTTGTATCATCACTCTTTTTTAATCGAGATAAATCAATCGTTGTGTGTTCATGCATATATGTGATACCTTCAAGAATCATGTACAGCTACCTCCTAGTTCGCTACAACTGGTGCAAATAATCCAACCAGATAAAGGATGTTTACAATTACACCTAAACTAATTGCCGCAATTGGACCAACAGCCAATTCAACCACTGGTTTCTTCGCTTTTCTATTCAATAACATTAAACCAATGACCCAGAAATAACCGATTCCCGGCGCAATTTGTTCAGATGCCATAGCGCCCCCAATCAGTAGTGCTACTTCTAAAACCTTATTCATTGCCGTTCGAATATGCTCACCCATTTCACGAATACCCGGAAACTTATCCAGGGCTTTTGCCATCAAACTCAACAATTGTACTTCAATAAACATTAAAGCTGAACCTACGATAAAAGCCATTATTGGATTATCATGCAATAAAATACCAGCTACAAATACAAAGGTCGTACCAGCTGGACTATAAACTCCCGTTACGATTGCAGTTGAAAACACCAACGGAATAAATCCAATGCCTCGAGCGAAGGCAGCTAATCCAGCCTCACTAAATTTTCCTTCCGAAAGTAAATTTAAAGAAATTGGATCTCCGGCAATAATCATTAAACTAGTTGCTGCTGAGACTAAGCCACCGGTCACTGCTAACCATGCCCAATTTTTTTTAATACGGTTAACACGTTCTAAAAAAACACTGACAAGACTTTCATTTGAGTTGCTTCCATCACTTTTGACCTGAATGGCGTACACAATCATGAAAATCATACCAACCAGTAATGACATTCCCTCCGCACTCAGTGTTAAGGAAGTTCCATTACCTAAATCAAACGTACCAAAGCGCTTCACTGCAAATAAAGTTAATAATGTGGCTGCAAAAGAAATAGCTCCTTTTTTAAATCCATGCTGACTAGCAATTGCGACAGCTGGAAAAATGCTAAAAGAAATAACAACTGGTGTCCCTACCATAGACAAAGAATCCATGAAATTCACGGGCATCATTGCAAATAAATCAACTACCGCCTGCAATCCTAGAACAAGACCAATTCCATACATAGCGCCTATAATTGCCGAAATGATGATACCAGACTTGCCTTCTGGCGCCCAGGATCCGATGATATCCGTCATTAATAAAACACTATGAACCAGTAAAATAGATGCCCCGATGGATACTGGAATACCAAAACCAATAACTAGACCAAAACTCAATGCAAAGCTCGTAGCAGCAATTTCTTTTTTCCCAATCTTTCCTTCTAAAAATTCAGGAACAATTGGTCGTAATCCATCGTTAAATACTGCGATACCTTTATTTGCCAACACTGCACATATTCCACCTAACAACGCGATTGCAACTAACTCAATAATTTTTGATGAATCCATCTTCTTTCCTCCGCTAGATTATAGTTTTTTTCAACTCATCCATGATGATCGGTATAACCGTTTCTTTATGCTGAGCTGTAAAGCCAAAGGCAGTTTTACCTGATTGTACATTCTCACGGATTTCTGCTTCAGGCATTACATTTCCCGGCATTGAAACAGTTACACAATTTTCTCTTCCTAATAGTGCTAAAGCCATTGCTAATGCCCCGCCTCCACCAGTATTACAAGCACCTACATAATAATCTGCCTGCCCAGACTTTACTGCCATAGCCGCATCTAAGTCACTTTTAATGTCAATTTCAAATTGCCCCTCACTAAATTTTTCTACCAAGTCCTTCACTTCATTTTTATCAATCTGACCGCCAATAACAATTTTTTTCATAGAAATCCTCCATTCCCAATATACATTTTTTTGTACATTGAATAACAAAATAATGATTACACTTGGATTGTAATCGGTAACAAACTCAAATGCAAGTACTTTTTTTAAATCCCTATAAAATTTAGGCAAAAAGAAAAGATGCATAGGAGTAATTTTCTATTTATAAACAACTATTTAATCGATTGATCTTCTTACCGTTGCTCAATTCCTCTTTCACGAGTTGTTGTTGATCGTTAAAAACAAATTTAGCTTGTTGTTTGTTTTGCCCCCTCTCAATCGTCATCCATGCAAGTTTTGCGAAATTTGTTATACTTTTAGTGAAGGCGGTTTCGTCTACTGCCGCTGAATCTATTTAAGAAAGCGTTGGTGAATCGAAATGAAGAAAAGTATTTTACTTGTTTCTCACAGTCAACAACTGACAGACGGACTGAAAGCCATGATCGAAGACATGTCGGACAGCGAAACAGTCACTCTTTTTTCATTGGGTGGAACAGCTGAAGGCGAATTAGGGTCTGATCCGACAAAAATCGTTGAAGCGGTCAATCAGTCTCCGGATGCCGAACAGATTCTCGTTTTTGCTGATTTGGGTAGTGCCGTACTAAACGCAGAGCTAGCCTATGATATGTTGGAACCGGAACAGCAAACCCGCTATCACTTGATTGATGCACCGCTTGTAGAAGGTGCTTTTGCCGCAGCAATCACCGCTGGATTCAGTGATGACCTATCCCAGATCACAGCAGAAGCCCAAAAAGCAGCTGAGAAAGGATGGAATCAATAATGAAAAAAATAATCAATGATCCTTCAGCGATCGTCGAAGAAATGCTAGCTGGTCTGGTTGCCAGCTATCCGCAACTGATTCATCAAGTCGAAGACTCCCGAGTCGTAGCAAAAAACGCCACCCACAAACAAGTTGGCTTAGTCTCAGGCGGAGGCAGCGGACACGAACCGGCACACGCTGGGTTTGTTGGTGATGGTATGTTGAGTGCCGCCGTCTTAGGAGACGTCTTCACTTCTCCAACACCAGATCAGATCCTGACTGGGATCAAAGAAGCCGATCAAGGGCAAGGCGTGCTTTTGATCGTTAAAAACTATACGGGAGATATCCTAAACTTTGAAATGGCCAAAGATATGGCTGAGATGGAAGACATCACTGCTGAAATCGTCGTCGTAGATGATGATATTGCCGTCGAGAACAGTACCTATACTGCTGGAAAACGAGGCGTGGCTGGAACCATTCTCGTTCATAAAATTTTGGGTGCTGCTGCTCGTCAAGGACGTTCATTAACTGAATTAAAAGAATTAGGTGAAGCATTAGTTCCGACCATCAAAACCATTGGTGTTGCCTTAAAAGCAGCAACCGTTCCAGAAGTGGGTAAACCTGGTTTTGAATTAGCAGATGATGAAATCGAGTATGGCGTGGGGATCCACGGAGAACCTGGTTATCGCCGGGAAAAATTGAAACCATCGAAAGAGCTAGCCAAGGAATTGGTGGACAAAATTTTAGCTGATTATGAACAAACACCGAAAAAAGTTGGTGTCTTGATCAACGGCATGGGCGGTACACCGCTGATGGAACAGTTCGTCTTTGCCAACGATGTACAGAAATTGCTCGCAGACAAAGACATTTCTGTCACATTCCATAAAGTCGGCAACTATATGACTTCTATCGATATGCAAGGTCTATCATTGACCATGATCGATTTCAGTAACAACGATGCGACGGATGCGCTCAACGAACCTGTTGAAACGATTGCTTGGTAAAGGAGGAATTTTCAATGCAAATGACAACAGAGATGACCCAACAATGGTTAAATGCATTTACAAAAGCCATTGAGGAAAATAAAGGCTATTTAAGTGATCTAGATACCCCTATTGGTGACGGCGATCACGGCAACAATATGGCTCGCGGCGTCGCAGCCTATCAAGAAGCATTTGCAAAACAACAGCCTAAAACAATCACAGACACATTCAAAGTACTCTCGATGGCATTGATTTCTAAAGTTGGTGGTGCTTCAGGTCCACTTTATGGCTCAGCATTCATGAACATGACCAAAGCTACAAAAGAACTGGAAACAATTGATTCGTATGAACAATTAGGAAGCATCATCGAAGAAGGGCTTAATGGGATCAAAGCTCGAGGCAAAGCAGAATTCGAAGACAAAACGATGGTCGATGTCTGGCAACCTGTTGCCGCAGCGTTAAAAAACGGCAGTCTGACTAAAGAACAAATCGAGGAAGCCAAAGAACATACAAAAGACCTAGTCGCCAAAAAAGGCCGTGCTTCTTATTTAGGCGAGCGGGCAATCGGACATATCGATCCAGGTGCCGCTTCCAGTGCATTGTTGTTTGAAACGCTTGTTGCAACGATTGGATAAAGATCCTCATTCCACTTAGGAAAGGCGATACAAAAAACCGAGAGATCTCTTGCGATTCTTGAAGATAAACAAGAATCTGTGCTTGAGACCTCTCGGTTAGTTTATTTTTCTAAGAAATAGTCAACGCCATTATTGCAAAATAGCTTGAGAAACTAGTGTACAATATTGCAACATGCCATCAGGATTTGGATGAACTCGATCTTCATAGAACCACTCTTCATGTTCATTACTTAAATCATACCAATCGATCAATGTCATATTGTCGTATTTAGCAGCCATTTTCTCCAGCATGCTGTTGACCTCATTTTGCCATCTTTGCGTAGGTACCCGCACATTGATCCAATAGACTTTGCGATCGCCAATTTCTTTCATCAAATTATCGAATTGGGTTTCTGTAAAGGACCCATTCGTTCCTAGACCGATCAATACCGTATCTCGTAACAAATCTTTTTCTTTCAATGCTTTGATCAGTTCCGGACTCTCATACAATTGTCGTCCCACATCCCCATCAACGACAGCTTTGGGAAAAATTTCTTGCAAGTCGGCAGTGGCATCCAGCATAACAGAATCACCAAAAGCGGTAATTTCCAGCTCTTCGGCCTTCTTCACCTGGGCTTCTGTCAACCCATATTTTTCCATTACTGATTGTTCGGCTTCCGTTGCCTTTGAAGAATTTTCTCCTGTACTTTCTGTATCCGAGCCATTCGCATTTTTTTGTGTCTGTTCTGCCGCTTTTTTATTGGCAGCAATATTTTCTTTTAACTGCTGCTGTTGCGCATCTACATAATTCACCGGAGCGGTAGCTATTCCATAAAGAGCAACTAAGGAAACAAGCAGTCCTGGAAGCAGCCAAGGCTTTTGTCGACTGATCACTGGCTTACTGAACCAATTGCGCACCGTGCGGAAAGTATCTTTGTAGTGGAATTTCCGCAACGGATTTTCGATAAACCGATAGGACAATTCACTGATCAAGAGAATCAATACAATCTCAATCAATGTATGCAGGAGAACATTCTCGCCGACATTCCCAATCTTTGCTTCATAAAAAATCATCACAGGGAACTGATACAAATAAATCCCATAACTCCGCTTGCCGATGTAACTGAATAACGGATTTGTCAGCCAACGGTTCAGACTAGCTCCAGGATGGGCAGTGACCGCCACCAAGATCGTACAAAGCAAGCTGACTAGCAGCATTCCTCCGTAATAAACAAAGGAAAGATGATCATCTAGCACAAAAAATGTTATCACTAAACCAATAAAAGAAAGACCACCAGCTAGGTTCAATACCCGCTTCGCTTTCTTCGGAATTTCTTTTTTTAAATGGGTGCTGGGCCAAATGAAAGCCAGCGCACTTCCCATCCAAATCGAAAACAAACGCGTGTCGGTACCATAATAAACTCGAGTAGGGTCTGCCCCTGGTGAATACCAGATCGCTAATAAAAGAGCCGAAAGTAACGAGCAGCCGATCACGATTTTAAAAATCGTCCCACGATTTTTGACTAACTTCATCAATAAAATAAAGAGTAACGGCCAAATCAAATAATTCTGCCCTTCAACAGCCAAAGACCATAGATGCGTAAAGGGAGATTCATTGCCGAATCGGTCAAAATAAGAAAGACCGTGATTGATCTGCCACCAGTTGTTGACATACAAGAGACTGCTGACGACGACTCCCCGCAGATTATTCAGTAAATTCCGCTGGAACAATGTAATATAGGCAGCAGACAGAAGCAGCATCACCACCATGCCAGGATACAGTCGTTTCATCCGGCGGACATAAAAATCTTTGACAGCAATACGACCGTTCTGGTCCCACTCCTGTCGAAGCAAATCGGTGATCAAATAACCAGAAACTACAAAAAAAACAGGAACTCCTAAATACCCGCCTCGCATTTGAGTAGGTAATAAATGATATAAGATAACGCCGATCACGGCTAATGTACGGATACCGTCGAAACCAGTGATATAGCGGCTTGTTTTTAACCGTTTGTTCATTCTCCAACCACTTTTCTTTTTTTTGATCAACTGTTTTCGTAAGAAACAGTCAATGTGGAACCATTAAAAAATAATGACCCATTTCTTCATAATTTACCAGATAAAGCAACAAGAAAGCTAGCAAGAATACTCTATTTTCTAAAAAAATTAATTTTTACAAAAAGAAAAAAGCATTTCATCACGAAACGCTTTGATCCAAGCTCTCCTATAATTCTTCTTCATAAAAACGACCCAATATTTGTACATTTTCAGCAATACTGACAAATGCCTTGGGATCTGCTTCTTTCATGGCAGAACGTAACATCGGCAACTCGAAGCGTGTAACGACAGTCAATAATACTGTCTGTTTATCATGCTTGTAGGCTCCTTCTGCTTCATTGATGATCGTAATTCCTCGGCGCAGACTTTTCTGGATCGTATGGATGACTTCTTCAGGAATTCTCGTAATAATCGTTACCTGCATTTTCTTTTGCTTGGTAAAAACAGCATCGGTGACTTTACCACTGACAAAAATCGCAATGGCACTATATAGCGCATACTGCCAGCCGAACAGGATGCCCGCAGCAAACATGATGGCAATATTGAAAAAAATCGAGATGGACCCGATGGTTTTCCCCGTACGTTTCCGGATCGCGATACTTACAAAATCGAGGCCGCCAGAGGAAAGTCCGCTTTTTAGCGCATAACCAATACCGGCTCCGTTGATGGCTCCCCCAAAAATCCCGCAGATCATCGGATCTGTCGTCAGTGTTTCTTCTGGAAGAATCTGTACGAACAAAGATGTTAGGACTACAGTAATTCCTGTGAAAATCGTAAATTATGACCAATCTTGAACCAGCCGAGAAAGAAAAGCGGAATATTCAGCAACAATAGGGCGACTGAGACGGGGATATAGAATCCAAGCCAATCCGTGGAAACGGTGGTCAAAATTTGAGCTATCCCTGTGATCCCGCTAGAATAGATTTTGCCGGGTTGATAAAAAAAATTGACTGCGATCGCCGATAAAATGGCGTAGACGATCGAAAACGATAATTTGTTGGCATAATCAGGGTGTGGCAGCCATTTAAAGAGGGTATTCATTTCATTCAAGAGCCTCGCTTTGTTGATTTGCTCTTATTATACTTCAGATAGTAAAAAAAGAAACGAACAATGAAAGAAATAGACAAATTCTCATGGAATTTTCTTAATCGTCTATTTTCATTCATCATTCGCTCGTTTGTTCTTTACTTGTTCATTTCTTTTTACTTAGTCTTCTTCAACTGTCGTGACATCAATATTCAATTCGAACAATTGCAGCGGCGCCACTTTACTTGGCGCTTGTGACATTGGATCGGCGGCTTTCCCGTTTTTAGGGAATGCGATCACTTCACGGATGTTTTCTTCACCAGCCAGCAACATCACTAAACGATCCAAGCCTAGTGCGATTCCGCCATGTGGTGGGAACCCATAGTCTAATGCCGTCAGCAAGAAACCAAATTGTTCTTCCATTTCACGGCGAGAAAAACCAAGGGTTTCAAACATTTGTTCTTGAACATCCCGCTGATGGATCCGGAGAGACCCACCGCCAAGCTCGTAACCGTTCAAGACGATATCATAAGCTTCCGCATACACTTTTGCAGGATCAGTTGCCAACAAGGGTACATCTTTTTCTTTAGGCATCGTAAATGGATGGTGAGCAGAGACATAGCGGCCAGCTTCTGCATCGTATTCAAATTGTGGCCAATCTGTTACCCATAAGAAATTGAACTTGCTTTCATCGATCAAGCCTAATTCTTTTCCTAACTTGCTGCGGATTGCTCCTAAAGCCGCCGAAACGATCTCAAACTTATCCGCACCAAACATTAGGATATCGCCCACTTCTGCATTCGTAGCAGCAATGATCGATGCTGCAGCGTCAGTCAAGAATTTTGCGATTGGTCCTTTTAAGCCATCTTCTTCTACTTTGACCCATGCTAACCCTTTCGCACCAAACTGTCCTGCGTAATGTCCCAAATTATCCATATCTTTTCGGGAATATTTATCCGCAGCACCTTTCGCATTCAATGCTTTCACCACACCGCCATTTTCAAGCGCCATTTGGAAAACTTTGAAATCAACATCTTTAACGGTTTCGGACAAATCAATCAATTCCATGTCAAACCGAGTATCTGGCTTGTCGCTGCCATAACGTGCCATGGCATCATCGTAAGTCATTCGCGGAAACGGCGTAGTTACTTCTAGCCCTTTGACTTCACGCATGACATTGACTAACAGTTCCTCCGTGTAAGCTTGAATCTCTTCCGCCGTCAAAAAGGTTGTTTCAATATCGACTTGGGTAAATTCAGGCTGACGGTCTCCCCGCAAGTCTTCATCCCGGAAGCAACGGACGATTTGATAGTAACGATCGAATCCAGCACCCATCAATAATTGTTTGAAAATTTGTGGCGATTGTGGCAATGCATAAAAATGACCAGGGTAAACCCGGGAAGGAACGAGATAATCTCTGGCGCCTTCTGGTGTTGATTTCGCTAAATAAGGGGTTTCGATATCTAGAAAGTCATTGGTATCCAAGAAATGACGAATCACTTGTGTCGTTTTTGCCCGCATCATGATATTCTTAGTCATTTTGGGACGGCGTAAATCCAAATAACGATATTTCAACCGCGTTTCGTCTCCTACAATTTGATCATCTTCGATCGAAAATGCAGGTGTTTTGGCTGTATTCAAAATAGTGATCTCGCTGACCATCACTTCATAGTGCCCGGTTTTCATCTTAGGATTGATTCCTTCCGGTGCTCGATTGATGACTTGACCTGTCACTTCTAGCACATACTCGCTGCGGCAAGTATCTGCAATCGCCCATGCTTCTTTGGATACTTCCGGATTAAAGACAACTTGCACGATCCCTTCTCTGTCCCGCAAATCAATGAAAATCACTCCGCCTAAGTCACGACGTTTTTGGACCCAGCCTTTTAAAGTAACGGTTTGATCTAAATGGGCTTCTGAGACGCGCCCACAATATACTGTACGTTTGCTCATTCTTCTTCTCCTTGCTTGATTAAGATTGTAGTCATTTCATCATAGATTTCATCAAAATGATCATACAGATCGGCTAACTTAAATTGTTTCTCGATCCGGCTTGCCATCGATTTGATGTTGATCACTTGTTCAGCTAATTCATTTTCACCTAGGGTCAGCACCAAACGCGCCCCTTGCTTATCTGCCGATTTGAACTGCGCTTTTGCTTTCCGATTCATAAAATCACGATCTGCCGAAAAGCCAAAATTACGGATCGCCTGAACGACTTTCAATGCTTCCAAATTGGTTGCTTCTCCTAGACCAACAACATAAGCATCTAATTCGTTCAATGCTGGAATAACGACTTCTTCTGCTTCCATTGTGATCAATAGACGTTCTAAGCCCATCGCAAAACCGAAACCTGGCGTTTGTGGGCCGCCTAATTCTTCGACCAGATGGTCATAGCGTCCACCCGCACAGATCGTAGCTTGCGCCCCCATTTTTGGCGCTTCACTCATAATCTCAAAAATAGTATGGGTATAATAATCCAGTCCCCGGACCATATTTGAATCAATCTCATAAGGAATGTCCAAAGCATCCAACATCGTGATGACTGTTTCAAAATGGGCTTTAGCTTCCGGACTTAAATAGTCCAAGATCGAAGGAGCATCCGCAACGAACTGTTGATCTCGTTTGTCTTTACTATCTAAAACCCGCAGTGGATTCTCATGCAGACGACGTTTTGAATCTTCACTTAATTCTGCTTCATGAGGCGATAAATAATCAATCAGTGCTTGACGATAGTTCTTACGCGTTTCTTTATCCCCTAAAGAGTTAATCACTAATCGAAGTTGACTTAGCCCTAATTGTTTAAAGAAATCCATCGCCATCGCCATCGTTTCAACATCTGTCGCAGGATTTGCGGAACCAAATGCTTCTACACCGATTTGATGGAATTGACGTAAGCGACCTTTTTGCGGCCGTTCATAGCGGAACATCGGTCCAATATAAAAGACTTTGTAAGGCTTGTTGTATTCAGGTCCGAAAAGTTTATTTTCAACATAAGAACGAGCAATCGGCGCTGTGCCTTCCGGACGCAATGTCACATGGCGCTCTCCTTTGTCATAGAAATCGTACATTTCTTTTGAAACGATGTCGGTTGTATCACCAACGCTTCTAGCAATCACTTCAAAATGTTCAAAAATCGGTGTGCGGATTTCATTGTACTGGTAATCACGAAAAACCAAACGGGCTGTTTCTTCAACAAACTGCCATTTTTCGGATTCTCCTGGTAAAATATCATTGGTGCCTTTTGGACGTTGATAACTCATCTGTTTTCATCCTCCTATTGTGGGTATCTTCGATCGATCAAAAACGATCGTATGTATTCATTACAACTATACTGATTTGATCCATTGTGGGAAACGATTTTCTGTTCATCATCTGCTCGTCTACTCTGCGTTACGCCTACCGTCGCTTCTAAGCTGTCGCTAAGAAGGACTTGCATAGTCTTCGACCAGTCGCAGTGATTCGGAAAGCGGTGACTACTCTCCCTCCGGTCGCCTACTACTGTTCATCATCTGCTCTGCCCTGCTTCGCAGGTCAATCGCAGTGATTCACAGCAAAAAACTCGCCCTTGTTTTCTACACAAGGGCGAGTTATTACACGCGGTACCACCTAAAATTCGAGAACTTTCATTCTCCTTTCGATTAACGCTCGTTCACGGAACAGCTTTTCTTCTGTTCATCTCCAGATTGTCTTTCCGACATTTGTCCTAAACTGCTTGCAGCCATGGCAGTTTTCTCTTTGAAGGTCCAATAATGACGTACTCGATCTTTCACAGATTTTTGATATTATCTATAAACTACAAGAATCCTTTGGAAATGTCAAGCTGTTTCATAGGCTTTTTCAATACTTATGAATATCGTTTTTCAAGTTTTTCCTTTACACTAAAAGAAGAGATTAGAAGGAGGAATTGCTTTATGACAGATGTTCAAATCGGCAAATCACAAGTCTATGTACGCTCCCTTGGCTTAGGTGCAAATGCCATCGGCGGCCACAATTTATTTCCAAATTTAGATGAAGAAGAAGGCAAGGAAATTGTGCGGACGGCGCTGCGCAATGGGATCAATTTGATTGATACTGCCTATATTTACGGTGAAGGTCGATCAGAAGAACTGATCGGTGATGTCTTGCAAGAAGAAGCGTTCGATCGCAATCAAGTCATCATTGCCACTAAAGCAGCTCATCGACCAGAAGAACCAAACAAAAAAGATAATTCGCCGGAATTCCTGACCCAAGCCGTTGAAGAAGCTTTAACACGCTTAAAAACCAACTATCTGGATATATTTTATATTCATTTTCCAGATGAAACCACCCCTAAAGAAGAAGCGATTCGCGCATTGCATCAACTGAAAGAAGCTGGCAAAATCCGTGCGATCGGTGTCTCCAACTTCACACTTGAACAATTAAAAGAAGCCAATGCCGAAGGGTACGTTGATGTTGTGGAAGATGAGTACAGTTTGATCCATCGCCAAGCTGAATCAGAACTTTTCCCTTATTTAGCTGAACATTCAATCAGTTTTGTTCCGTACTTTCCACTAGCATCCGGGTTGTTGACTGGAAAGTACACACAAGAAACGACCTTTTCAAACGACGATATCCGTAGTAAAAAGCCGGACTTTCAAGGTGATCGCTTTAAAAAAATCGTATCGGCTGTCGACCAATTGCGACCAATCGCTGCCTCTTATGATGCAACGATTCCTCAACTTGTGTTGGCTTGGTACATGAAAAATCCTGCAGTTGCAGCAGTTATTCCAGGTGCAAAACAAGCCAGTCAAGTTGCTGACAACGCGCAGGCATTGGATATCCATTTATCCGCAACCGATTATCAAGCGATTGATCACCTGTTTGCTGAATTTAAATAGTCCCGAAACAAGAGAAGGCACTTTGCATTTCTCTTGTTTTGTATTATGCTGATGAAAACAGTTATGAAAAGGAGCAACCCTGATGTCCTTATATTCCGGCTATATCCGCCAACCTCATTACTATGAAACCGATCAGATGGCAATCATTCACCATGCAAATTACATCCGTTGGTTCGAAGAAGCACGAGTAGATATGCTCGCCTTTTTACAATTGCCATACCATAAAATCGAAGAAGCGGGTTTGATTGTTCCCGTTCTTGAAGTCAATGCACAATACAAGGAAATGATCCGTTATGAGGATCAAGTACGCATCGATGTGCTCGTCGATCATTACACCGGTACTCGACTTGATTTTCGTTATGAGATTTATAGAACTGACAACAATCAGTTAGTCACAACTGGCGCTTCCAAACATTGTTTTTTGAGTAAAGAGACCTATCGCCTAGTCCATTTGAAGCGCAGCTTTCCTGAGATCCATCAAGTATTTTCAGATTATGCGACATTATCGGCTGCCTCGAAAAATTAATCTCGAGACAGATTAATTGCATTTAGAGCACTTTTTTGTATAATCAAAGGTAATTTTTATGGGAGGATGATGACAATGTATGTTGTTAAAGTCTTGCATGGTTACATTGGCAAAGATGGTCGTCGCACTCGTGAAAAAATACCTGACAAGTTGTGGATTTTTGAAGATCGGAAGCAGTCGGAAGCCTTTGCAGCAAAAATAGGCGGAAGAGTCAAACCTCTCACAGAAGTAAAGCCAAATCAATAAAAAGCAAGACAGCGAAAGAACGCTTACTGGCGTAAGTTTCATTATTCGCTGCCTTGCTTTTTTTATTGCTTATCGCTTTTGCTAGTCATCTTGTTCAGTTTCTAAAATTTCTCCTGTTTGCGCATTGATTTTAACATTTGTTTTTTTGTTGCCGTCTTCAACTTTGACTTCCCAATAAGTCACATTCATTTCTTTATCAAGATCCCAATCTGTTGCTTGTCCACCGCCAGCTTCTTTCACAGCACTATCGGAAATCTCTTCCAATGAAAGCAAGTTGGTCAGATCCAATTGATCGGCTTCTTTTTTGACACCGTTTTGTTCGTCCGCATCTAGTTTTTCGGTTCTTTCTTCAGAAGTTTCTTTTGTTTCTGCATCGATCTTTAGTTCAAATTCATTCGTGTCGTCTACGCCTTCAACTTGATAGAAGTACTTACCAAAAGAAGTATCCAAGTCAAGCGATGTGATTGCTGCATCTGGATATTTGTTTTGGAACACTTGGACGGCTTCTTCTACTGTCACTGTAGGCAAACCGCCATTTGCGATGGCTGCACTGCTTGAAGATCTGTCCACAGCTTGCGAAGAAGTTGTTTCATTTGATGATGCGACTGCTGAGCTTGAACTGCTGTTTTGTGCAGGTTCAGAATTTCCAGTGTTATTTTGTGTACATCCTGCCAATAATCCTAGGGCAGCGATTCCGAACAAAATTGTTGTTTTTTTCATGTTTCATTTCTCCAATTAATTGTCTATTCCTTTTTTCTATATATTTAGAATAACAAGTCCTTCAGAAAAAAGAATCAAAAATGCTTGAAGAAAATCTAAAAAAATCTTCATCTTTCTCTTTCACTTGGGAAATCAATTTTAAAGACACTGCCTTGCGGCTGATTATCCGTGACGGTAATTTCAGCATGATACTTGTTGGCCAGCTGCTTTACCAGTGATAATCCGATTCCTGAACCGGAAATTTGACTGGAACGAGAATCTTCCACTCGATAGAAACGCTCAAAAATCAACGCTTTCTTATCATTGGGGATCCCAATACCAAAGTCGGCAACGGTTAGAGACAAGTGCGTTTGATCTTGTGTCAGTCTCACATGAATGGGCTGATCTGCTGGTGAATACTTCGCTGCATTTTCTAAAAGATTTTGGATGATCTGTTGGAAGTCACGTTTGTGCCCTTGCTTCCTACACTGGTTTTCCACAAAATATTCAATCGATTGCGGAACGATCGTTGCTTGTTTTTCACATTCTTCTCGCACGATCTGCGAGACATCAACGAGACTTATTTCTTGGGTTTGGTTTTTTTCCAAATCCAGCAGTTGATTACTCAATGTTTCCAAACGCTTCGATTCTTTATCGATAAAGGCCAGTGAAGAAGGAATGACTTCTGGGTGTTTGGTTCCACGCCGCTGGATCAATTGGACATGTCCGCGAATCGCGGCTAAAGGTGTCCGCAGCTCATGAGAAGCATCGGCAACAAACCGTTTTTCTCGCGCGATCGTCTCACGCTGTTCTTTCAGTAGTTTATTGAAAGCCAACGCCACAGAACGAATCTCGATTGGTTCTTCAACAATCGTCAATTCGCCTTTTTGGCTTTGTTCGATTTCAGCAATTTCTTGCGCCATCCCTGTTAATTTCCGGCTCCATTTCCCAACGCTCCAATAAATCAATATACTGCCAACGACTACAGCGATCAGGTTCAAGAAACTGCTGATCATAAAGAGACCATAGGCTAATTCCACACTGTCCTCACCATTGATGGCGATCTTCACCTGATCCCTATCGATTTCTTGGGTTTTCGTATAATAGATACCATCATCTGTAAAGACGATGCCCTCCAAAAATGGGATGATCCGTCCTTGATTGATCTCGGCAAAAATCTCTGCTGCATCTTCTGATAAAATGACACTGCCATCAGCTAAGATCACTTGCAAGGCATCTTCTTCATCTGCCGAAACATAGGCATTGACTAGATCATTCCAGTCATCCCCTGAAGCTTCCCCGTTTTCGATAGCCTCAAGAATATTGCTCGCACGATTTTCGATATGTTCAAACAAATACCCTACGGATAACAAGATAAACAATACATTGAAGAGAATCAACAGACCAAATAGAATCAAAGAAAAGCGGCTCGTTAATTGAAACTGGGCAGTTTTTCTGCGTGGGTTGGCGAACTTATTCTTCATGGGCGGTCCTCAACACATAGCCTAATCCCCGAACAGTTGCGATCATTTTACCTTTACCGCAGACATCCAGCTTGTTGCGAAGGGTGCGAATATAAACATCTACCACATTTGTTTGACCATCGTATTCATACCCCCAAATCTCATTCAATAGCTCATCTCTGGTTTTGACTACTTCTGGTTCATTCATCAACTCATATAAGATTCCAAACTCTTTAGGAGTCAATTCAATGGTCTCTCCGGCAACCTGGACCAAATGTTTGGCGATGTCCATCATCAACTCGCCTACCACCAACTGATTTTGTTGGTTCTTTTGCTGTTGGGCTTCCCGCTGCAACCGTCGCTCAATCACGCGAATCCGGGCAAACAGTTCTTCGATTTCAAAGGGCTTCGTTAAATAATCATCTAGGCCAACGTCAAGACCAGTCACGACATCGGCAGTTTGATTTCTGGCTGTCATCATCAAAATCGGAATATCGCTTTCTTTGCGAATTCGCCGCGCCACCGTGATGCCATCATAGATTGGCAGCATCCAATCCAACAAAATCAGATCAAACAGATCAGTTTGCTGATTGAACAAGGTCAATGCCTCTTGGCCATCTTTGGCCCATACCGTGTCGTACCCCTCAAAAGTCAACTCAGTCTGGATAAAACTGGCTAAACTTTCTTCGTCTTCCACTATCAAGATTCTCAAGGCCATCTGCTCTCCTCCTATTTTTGCTTCTATCATAACGGATTTTGTAAAAACTTCCTAACGGATTGAAAGAAAAAGATCATGAAGATTTTTTCATGTTCAGACAAAAACGGAGTGAACCAATGCTCACTCCGCTTTTCTTTTATCCCCCATTTGTCGCTAACTGATAGGTATCAACTAACTTTCCCTGTTCGAGTTGGATCACGTAAGGGCAGGTTTCATCCAAAAACTCTTTATCATGACTGATCACGGCTAACAGATCGACTTCTTTGGCAACTTCCTGCAGCAGATTTCCGACCTCTTCCATTTGTTTCAGGTCTAATCCGCTAGTCGGTTCATCGAAAAACAACAAGCGTTTACCTGAAAGCAATGCACTGCCGATCGCGACTCGCTGCTTTTCGCCACCGGACAAAGATTGTGGATGTCTTCGCAGTAAATGCTCTAGTTCCAACAAAGTCACGACTTGTTCAAAACGTTCCGGTCTGGCAGCTTTTGCCAACAATTCTTTTTCGACAGATTCAAAAAAAAGCTGCAGGTTCACATCTTGCATAACCAGAAAACTTTCTCGCAATAACTGTTTTTGATTGATTGGTTGACCATGCAGCCAAAATTGAGCTGCTGAACATTTTTTTAAGCCAGCGAACACTTGAAACAATGTCGATTTGCCAGCACCGTTCGGGCCAATCAAACCCACGACTTGTCGCGTAGGCACAACAAGTTTCGCAATATCAAGAGCTGGTTGCTGTTGGCGTCGATAAGTGACTTGGAGATTCGTCGCAATCAGATCAGCTGAGAAACTCGCTCCCTCTGTTTCGTTGATTGCCAACTCGAACTGCGGCTCGTTGATCCGCCTTAATCCGAGATTGTGAATCTGTTGCGGGGTATGAGAAAGCAATGCTTCACTGGTATACTCTGTGACCAAGCGCCCTTCTGCTAGTAATAAGTAACGATCCGCAATCCCCGTCAAGTAGGACAATCGGTGCTCTGCAATGACGATCGTCTTCCCTTGCTCTTTCAAAAGGCGGATCGCTGCGGCAATTTTTTGTAGTGCTTCTTCATCAAGATTACTGGAAGGTTCATCGAACAAAAAGAGATCATGAGAAAGCATCGTTGCACAAGCGATTGCTACTCGCTGCTTTTCGCCACCAGACAGTTCGAAAACACTTGCATCCAACAATTCTGACAAAGAAAATTGTTCTGCCGCTTCTTTGATCCGTTTTCGTATTTCTACTGGCTCTATCCCTGCATTTTCCATTGTAAACGCCAGTTCAGAATAAACATCTGTTGTAAAAAATTGTGTTTTGGGATTTTGAAAAACAACACCGATTTTTCTGGCGTAGGCGGGAAAGTCTTCCGTCGGCAAAGAATCCCCTGCCACTTGAACAGCCCCCGTCATTTCTGCTGGATATAGTTCAGGAATCAAGCCATTGAGAACATTCAACAAGGTTGACTTACCGCTACCGCTTTGGCCGCATAACACGACGACTTCACCAGCAAAAATCTGACAAGAGACATCTTTCAATACCTGCTGGGTGCCCCGTTTAAGAGATAGTTTTTCGATGGTGATCATTCCTTCACATCCTTACAAACAAAAAAATAAGTAGTAACACAGTACCAAACACTACATAATCAGCAAGTTTCAACCGCAGTGTATAAACCGATGTATGAGGATTTTTAGCCGACAGGCCTCTTACTAACGCGGTCGCTGACAATTCTGTGGCAGTATTTTCTGCAGACATCAATAAAGGAATCAAAAAATACTCCACCGTCTGTAGAGGATGTCTTACATAGGACCAGCCGTTCAAAGCAATTCCGCGAAAGCGCATCGCTTGGCGAATACTTTTGACATCTTGCAACAATGTTGGAAAAAATCGAAACAGTACGGCCAACGGTACCAGCAAAAACGAGGGAATGCGGATTTTTTGCAAAGCAGCTAACCATTCACTGATTTTCGTCCCACTCATCGCAAATACGGCTGCCATGATCGTCGGTAACAATCGGCGATACCCTACGGAAAAGAAATCCAGCAGGGTGGTTACTATTGAATTGTTTTGCCCTGCAAAAAAACCTTCTACCAAAGACAATAATAGAAACAGCCCGAAAAACAACAATCCCTTTCGCCAGAAACCGCTAAGTAGAAACAAGATAAACAAAAAGCTGATCACAATCAACTCTTTTGTCCACGTCAATGAAATCATCAATGTGACACTTGCAAAGAATGTCACAAATAATTTGCATCTGGGGTCAAGTGAGAGCCTAGTCACATCGATCTCCCGTTTGTTTGATGCAACGTTGGTTGGAAATGTTTTTGATATAGACGAGCACCGAGGCCTATCCCGACAATCGAAGCAACCAGTACAGCGAGCCCGCAAATCACCAGCATCGCTGTGGAAGTATGAGCAAAGACCCCTGCAATATAGCTTTGGTCTTTTCCACGAGCAACTAGCGAATCAATATACGCATTTTTCATGAACCACAATGGCAAGATGGGACCCATTAAACCAAAGCTGAATACGGTATAACTAATAGTTGTCTTGAGACTTCCTTTCCACTTGCTTTTATACTGAATCGTATCTGCCAGTACTGCACATAAAATATTCGGCATAAAGGCTAGCGGAAAGTGACCTGAAATCAAAAAAAAGAGACCTACCACACTGCCCATGATGGTGATCGCGCCAAACTTTGGTACTTTATTCAACATCAATAGATAAATGACCCCAGAAAAAAGTGCTGTAACGGCTGGAATGAATAAATTATGAAATCCTGGAATAACAAACCGTAAAATCAGCAGACAAAAACTCATCAATAAAAAATAAATAGCTGTATATATCCCGACAGCAATCAGGTCTTGAACTTTTAAATTTTTCATTTCTTATGCTCCTTCTTTCAAGCACCGGTTCTTGGTGCGATTACAAGCATCTAGTATAGCACATTCCCGCGCGAAACAATGGAAATGATGCTTATCTAGTCTAAGACGGTATAATCTGTGCCAAATTCAAGTGCTACCCAGTCACTGGAATCTGTCTTCGTATTAACAGTTAACCCATCCAACAAAATCTTTTCGTTCAATGTATCGCGAATCGTATAGTAGTCAGCGTAAATTTCGTCGCCTGCAGAGACTGGAATATCCGCAACTTGATTGCCATCTTTGTCATAAACTGGTGTAATAACCATGTCTTTCGCTGCAATTTGATAGAGTCCGCTTGGAAGAGTGGCATTGGCTTCCCAAGTGAAATGATTTCCTGCTTTATTGGAGAAACCTTTTCCTTCTTCAACGGTCTTATCTGGTTCAAGCAAAGATTCCATAATGTTCTTCGGTTGAACGACTACATCATAGATTAATGAGCCTAGATCATCACGGTCCGTTTGAGGTACTTGCACAAAGAATGGATCTGCTGGTTTTGCAACGGCAGGAGAGACACCACGGTCATCTTCTAATTCGGTAACTAAATAAATGCCATCTGCCGCATTGCCGCTACCCAAATTCGCTTTGACAGACCCATCTGCTCCTGTCGTTACTGTTTGAGCAGTAAATGTGTTGTCAATCGTATAATCGGTTCCTTCTTTTTGATCTAATGGATTCGTTAAAGCAGCATCACCGATTACCGTTACCCGTTGTATGCGGAATTTGATCCCTGCTAACGGCTACTTTGTAACTGTATCATCCTTTTCTCCATCGCCACGATCACCCAGTTCAGATAGATCTTTCACTTCATATTTCCAAAGTGTAATGGAACGAGGGCTAGTATTATCTGCAACAGGACCTGTAGTCGCTGCATAGGCAGATAAAGTGCCAACAGCTGGAACCACCAAACTACCTGCTGTGAAAAGAGTTGTTGCAACAACGAACTTTGTAACTAATTTTTTCTTTCGTTTCATTTCTGTACCTTCTTTCATATTTTTTTAAATCTTTCCTAACCTACACATGCCTAAACAACCAATCCAACATTTTCGTTTTACATAAAGATCACTCCTAAAAAAGTGCAAAGATTATCTAAACAGATTATCGGATATTTTCGCTATTAGGAACTGACAAAATCCTTTCAAAAAATAAGTATTTGAGTCTCATTCTTACTTAGTAATCTTTTTAAAAAAGGAGTAATTCTTATCATTTTGCGCCTGGAAATGAATGGATAAAAGCGATTTTTATCTCAGACTTGAGCATTTTTTTAATAAATAAGGACATTTAACTTCGTTTTTTTCTGAAATATGTGTTAAAAATCACATGATTTGGGATCGAGAAATCTCTTTCACTTATTGACCTGTTTATGAAAAAGACAAAATTCAAAATAAATCAACTTATTTTGTCATATTGCGCATTTTTAACGGTTTCTCTCTATTCGTTGATAGACAAAAAACAAAAAAAACCTCATAAATCTCCGTATAAACAAGAGATTTATGAGGCGAGTCAATTAATGAAATAACCCCAATTTGAATTGGATCAATACTGTTAGTTTGTCGTTTTTATTGCGGATGAAAGGAAGCAAGAATCACCAAATAGATCACCGACTGCTTCTTTTCAACAAAAAATCTAATAGATAAGAATTGACAAAACTAAATAGTAATCCAATTACTACTGATTTGAAGCCATAAGTCAAAAATCCTAATATTAATACCATAAAGTTGATATAGCGGATACCCCGAGCAATACTAAAATCAGGCCGCTTTTTGTTGATAGCCATGGCAATCACATCCATCCCAACAGTTGAAGCGTTAGCCGTGATGCAGCAATAGTACCCTACCGCTATGAACAAGCTCGCAAATAAGAAATCAAGCATTAGGTTTACTTGAAAATCAATCTTCATATAATAAAAAAGAGCAAAAAATAAATTATAAAAAACACTGCTGATAATGGACTTGAAAAAATTGGCTTTTCCTAAAAATAGCCAACAAAAAACCAGCAGAAGGGTCGTAATACCAGATGTCAAATAAACGATCGGTACATTGGTCACCTTTTCTAAAATCATCGCCATACTAGTGACACCACCATTGATGATCCCATTAGGTTTCATCCATTTCGCATAAGCAAATCCCAACAAACTATTACCCGCGATGATTTTTAGGACTGCCTTTGATTCTTCCAATACTTCATTCCTCGTTACTAGTTTCATTTGATATCCTCCCAGCCTTAACAGGAATCCGATTTCATTGTAGACTACTATACCATTAGTCAAGCGAATTTGGTATTTTGCTTAGCGGAAGAAACAAAAAACCCGCTCATTGAGCGGGTTCAATCGTTGTAGAACAACGTGAGTTTATTTGTTTAAAGCGTCTTTTGCTTGGTCAGCCAATTCAGTAAATGCTGTTGCATCGTTTACAGCCAAGTCAGCTAACATTTTGCGGTTGATGTCGATTTCAGCTAATTTCAAACCGTGCATCAATTTTGAGTAGCTTAAGCCATTCATACGAGCCGCTGCGTTGATACGAGCAATCCACAATTTGCGGAAGTCGCGTTTCTTTTGACGACGATCGCGGTATGCGTAGTTGTATGAATTCATTACTTGTTCTTTTGCTGTTTTAAATAAAGTGTGTTTAGAACCGTAGTAACCTTTTGCTAATTTTAGCACTTTTTTACGACGTTTACGAGTTACTGTTCCACCTTTAACACGTGCCATGTATAATTCCTCCTAATATGAAAATCGATAGTTGTTTGAATTTGTAAAGCCTGGGACGCAATTATTTCATGCGTGCTAATTGTTGACGGATACGTTTGTAATCGCCAGCTGAAACCATAGAAGCTTTACGCAATTGACGACGTTGTTTTTTTGTTTTACCGTGGAAACGGTGGCTAGTAAATGCACGGAAGCGTTTCAATCCGCCGCCGCCAGTACGTTTTACGCGTTTTGCTAATCCGCGGTGTGTTTTTTGTTTTGGCATAACTAATTTCCTCCTCAAAATCTTTCGTTATCTGACTTTAAACTGAAACTCAGTGAGTCATTATTTATCATTTTTTGGCGATAATACTAAGAACATGCTGCGTCCATCCATTTTTGGTTTTTGTTCAACGGATGCTAAATCAGCTGTTTCTTCAGCCAAACGATCCAACACTTTCTGACCAATCTCTTTATGGGTAATGGCACGGCCTTTGAAACGGATCGAAGCTTTTACTTTGTCCCCTTTTTCAAGGAATTTACGTGCATTACGCAACTTTGTGTTGAAATCATTGACGTCGATCGTTGGACTTAAACGAACCTCTTTAATGTTGATTACTTTTTGTTTTTTACGAGCTTCACGGTCTTTCTTCTGTTGCTCAAAACGATATTTTCCGTAATCCATAATTCTTGCTACCGGTGGTTTCGCATTTGGTGCCACCAATACCACATCAAGGTTTGCTCGTTCTGCAATTTGCAATGCTTCAGCTTTACTCTTTACACCAAGTTGTTCGCCGTTTTGATCAATCAAACGCAATTCACGTGCACGAATGCCGTCGTTTACCATCATATCCTTTGCTATGGTCATTCACCTCCGAGTTTTTTGAGAGAAAGAAAAGCTTGTCGATTCGAAATCAGACAATAAAAAAAACGAGTTCTTCACGAACCCGCACGTACTCCATACACAAAATGTAGGAATCCTATTCTGCCCAGCGATACAGTCACTCAGGCGAGAAGCGGGTGCTTCTGCTTTAATTTCTCAACTTTTATAGTATACTGCTTTTTTTAGTTCTTGTCAATGATTTTCATGATTATTTCAAAAAAGAGCGCTTAACAAAAGTGACCAGCCACCTGAAGTTTCGGCTTGGTTCCAAAGAAGCTACTTCTAATCGTTTATTTGAAAAAAGAAGCTGCGACAAGATTTTTGTCACAGCTCCCTCAGCTATTTATTATTCAGCTTTCAATGCAGCCATTGTGATGTAGTTGTATGGTTGATTGAAGTGTGGTAAGAAGAAGATATCAAGTAATTTCATCTTGTCGATGGTTACACCTTCTTCAATTGCTAATGAGAACATGTGAATTCCCATAGCGATTTCTGAAGTACGTGATGCCATTTGGGCACCAATCACCCGACGTGATTCTTCTTCGTAAACAATCCGGATTTTCACGGTATCGTTTTCTTTCATGAATCCAGGTTTTTGCGTATCTTCATAATCTGAATACTTCACTTTCACACCGTTACGTTCTGCTGCTTCTACGGAAAGACCGGTAGAAACCATGTTGTAACCAAAGATTGAGATTCCGTTTGATCCTTGGACCCCAGTTGATTCCAATGATGTACCGCCAATGTTATGGCCAGCTACGATCCCTGAGCGAACGGCATTTGTTGCTAAAGCGATGTAGGTCGTTTGTTGCAATGCATTTGAATAAACCGTTGCACAGTCTCCAACCGCAAAAACATCTGGGTCACTTGTTTGTTGGTGACGGTCTACCAAGTAGGCACCATTCGTAAATAGTTCCAAGTGCTCTTTGCCTAATGTATTGTTTGGCAAGAAGCCGATCGCATTGATCACAAGATCCACTGGATATTCTCCATTATCCGTTACCACTGCTTCTACTTTGTCGGTTCCTTTGTATTCTCGAGCTAATTCACCAAAGTGCAATTCGATCCCATGCTCTGCTAAGTTTTGATCCATGTCATCCGTGAACCATTTGTCATAGTAGTTTGGTAATGCACGGTTAGCGGCATCAAATAAAAGAACGTTTTTACCACGACGTTTTGCAGCTTCTGCAATTTCCACTCCAATATAGCCGGCCCCGATGACAGCAACATTTTTTACTTCTTCAGCTGCTAGTTCTTTATCCACAGATTGGCCATCTTGGAATCTCTTCAAGAAATGAATATTGGCTAAATCACGACCAGGTACTTTTGGCGAAATTGGTACTGAACCTGTTGCTAAAACAAGTTTGTCATATGTTTCTACCACTTCTTCACCATCTTTTGTTACTGCATGAACCGTTTTTTTCTCAAAATCAATATGGTCAACAGTTGTTTCCATATAGATTTTTGCTCCCTTTGCCTCAAAATCTTCCCGTTTTGTATAGAATAAGCCTTCATACGAATCGATTTGACGTCCAACCCATAATGCAGTCCCACAACCAAGGTAACTGAGGTTTGTATTCCGATCGATCATTACAACTTCTTGATCTTGGTAATTGTCTAATAAGGTATTTGCTGCGGCAATCCCTGCGTGGTTCGCACCAATAATCACTGTTTTTGTCATGGAAAAATTTCCCCCTTTTGTTTATGGTTTCATTATAGCTACATTGTGAATTTAAAAACTATCAAGATTTTCGCAAACCGTTAAAAAAATGACAGTTTTTACTGGTTATTGCCGAATTATCCTTGAATTATGCTTCTGAAATGAAGATTTTTCTTAAAACAATTCATAACCTTGTGAATATAAGCGTATTTATTTTTCATAAAACCTTGCTATTTCAGCAACTAAAGTTAGCCTATTGAATTAAATTCACAATCTATCCATCAAACATCTTTGCACTGCTAAAGGCATCGCTCAAAACATGGTATACTATTAAAAAAACAAAATTTTGAGGTGCAAAATGAAAAAAAAGCAGCCGGATCCTCTTTTACCGATTATTGAATACTCAGAAACAAAAGATTTTTATCTTGAAGATGAAGAAATTTTTGAACAAGCTTTTTTTACAGAAACTGATGCCAGTTATGACGCTTGTACGGGTCTCATTTTAAAACAGTGCCACTTGAAAAAGGTCACCATGCAAAAGACAAGACTAGAGCATTGGGAATGCCAAAATGTTTTCTTTGAAAACTGCGACTTTTCCAACATGGAATGTTTGGGCGCTAGCTTTCATCAAGTACACTTCAAAAACTGCAAGCTGACCGGTACAAATTTTGCAGAAAGTTATTTTCGTGACTGTACATTTGAATCTTGCGTCGGCAATTTTGCTTCCTTCAGCAACACCAATCTCAAAACGATCCGCTTTGCAGAGTGCCAGCTGAATGACACAGAATTTTACGAAGTCCAATGGAAAAATCTCCAGTTGCAGCACAATCAGCTGACAAACAGTAATTGGTTCCGAACCAAACTCTATCAGCTGGATCTGCGGACCAATCCTTTCCAGAAAATCGCTCTTTCGCAAGAATTGTTGCGGGGATTGATCGTTGACCAAGAACAAGCATTAGTGATTGCAGCGGGGTTAGGTCTAGTGATTGACTGAAGCATCACTTGATTCTGCGCCAGAGTGCAATCAACATCCATCCTGACAAGACTAAACTGATCAGCAGAGCGATTCCCCAGCCAAACACGGTATTCGTGAAGGGCAATGGAACGTTCATGCCAAAGAAGCTGGTAACGATCGATGGTACCGTCAGCAACAACGACCAAACAGTCAGGAATTTCATCGTGTCGTTCAAGTTGTTGTTCAACAAATTATTGTACGTACCTGACAATTGTTCCAGAATTTGAAACGCTAACTGAGTCATTTCAACGGCTTGTTTCGCTTCGATCAGTGCATCATCCAACTGCTCTTTTTCATTGTCGTCCATTAAACGAAAGAACGACAAAGCTTTGATCTGTTCTAATAAAACGGCATTTTGTTTCGTTGCCGAAACCAGATAAACGAGTCCGATCTCCAAGTCAGACATCTCCAACAAATTTTTATTGGTGGTCTTTTCCCGCAGCCGTTGATTGAGATGCACGCGATCGCTATTGACTTCTTCGACTAAAGGAAAAAAAGTTCCTGAGATCAAAAAAAGACTATTAAAAAGAAAATGAATCGGTGTTTGCAAAGGATTTTGCACGAGTATCCGTTCCATCATCGGAATCACATATTGTGTATTTCTCGAAGAAAAAGTAAACAGCCGATCTTTTTTTAAGATAAACGTCATCGGACTTGTTTCAAAATGATTGTCTTTCTTTTCTTGTTGAGGTACGTTGAACACCAACAACAATGCTTGATCATCAGTATCGAACTCCACACGGGCACGTTCATTCTTGTCTAATGAGTAAGTTAACATCTCATCAGTCAACTGGTGCTGTCTTTGTAAACGCGCAATACTGCTACTGTCTTGTTGATCCACTTGAATCCATTCATAACGGCCATTGTAAAATCGTTTTTTTTCCACTGGTTTCCCTCCACACGTTACATGTTCGCTTTCTTCTATTATAAAAGAAAACAGCTGGAATCCCCACTTTTATGGGCTGGACTCCAGCTGTTGCTTTATTTGCGCACTTTTGCCAGTGCTTCGTCGACCATCGCTAATACCTTTTGGGCTGCTTCTGGATCTTCAACAAAGTTGAATTGATCGCCGTCGATTTGGATTTTTGGACTTTCTTGGTATTCTTCATACCATTGATCATACCGTAGATTCAATTCTTGATAATAGTCATACAAGGTAGGATCAAAGGATAACTGTTCATATTCCCGTCCCCGTTTATTGATCCGTTCTAACATAGTTTCAAAAGAAACCCGAATATGGACCAATAAATCTGGATGTTTTTTATGAGCTGCATAAGGCAATTCTTCCAACATGTTGGCCAATAAATCATCATAAACCCGAACTTCTGTATCCGTTGCTCGCCCTAAATCAGCATTCAAATGGAAAAGCAGTGAATCTTCATAAATGGATCGATCCAATACATTATTATCATCATTCAATGCTTTTTTGATACTATCAAAACGTTTATTCAAAAAATAAATCTGCAATAAAAAAGCATATTTATTTGGATCGGCATAAAACAACGGCAGCACTTCATTATCATCGATTGACTCATAAAATGCTTGACTGCCTAAATGATCAGCTAACAATGCAGTTAAACTTGATTTTCCTGCGCCGATAGTTCCTGCTAATACGATCACGCTCATATCCCCCAACTCACTCATCACTAAATATTGTATATTTCATTTGCGTAATCAACTATACACTACTAGATATTGTATCGTCAACCCAGCGCTTTTGAAGCATAAAAACAAAAAATTTTCAATAAAAGTTTAAATATTTTCAGTTTTTTACGATTTCTTTTTCGGAATGCTTAACGAAACAGCCTTCTTCTAGTAAAATAAGAAAGAATCTTTTATTCGTTTTTCTGCGAACTTTTCTGTTCTAACGGAAAAACAAGGATCTATGATGAAATCACTAGTAATTATTAAGTAGATTGCAGCTTAGTTTAAAAGAATGACTCACAGGATCAAAGGGGAACCTTTATTTTTTTGCCTGCTGCTTCCTCTGAGACATTCTTTTGACTTCTGCTGCAGTTCTAAGAGAAATGAGGATAATGAATGTCACTCGGTACTGGCATAGCTACAGGGAAAATCATATTAATGGGTGAACATTCGGTCGTCTATGGTGAACCCGCCATCGCTTTTCCATTTGCTGGCGCAAAGGTCCACGTGACGATCACTGCCAGCCTAACGAATGATTTAACCTCCAATTATTACCACGGCCCACTAGAAGAAGCTCCTTCGCATTTAAAAAATGTGAAAGAACTTCTTCATCGCTTGCAGCAAGACCATCAAACCGGTCCCTTTTCTGTTTCGATCGTTAGTACAATCCCTTCAGAACGAGGAATGGGTTCAAGTGCGGCAGTTGCAGTTGCGTTGACTCGGGCCTTTTTTGATTGGCAGCACAAAGAGTTAAAAAAAGAACGGCTATTGGATTATGTCGATTTTTCTGAGAAAATCGCGCATGGAAATCCTAGCGGTATTGATGCTGCAGCAACAAGCGGCAACGAGGCGATCTACTTTACCAAAGGGCAGCCGATTACTTCTTTTCCATTGACGATCGATGGCTTTTTGTTAGTCGCCGATACAGGGATCAAAGGTCAGACCCGCACAGCTGTCAAAAGCGTCGCGCATCTGTTTGAAACGCAAAAACACCAAACGAGTCAGGCTATCAGCCGCTTAGGTTCTTTAGCAAAGACCGCTAAAGAAGCTATCTTACATAATCAGCTGACGCAGCTAGGTCAGGCAATGACCCACGCACATGAGACCCTCCGGCAACTAGGTGTCAGCAATCAAAACCTGGACGATCTCGTGTCACTGGCATTAGCCAACGGCGCTTTTGGCGCAAAACTGACGGGCGGTGGCCGCGGTGGCTGTATGATCGCTTTGACTCAAACAAAAACACAGGCTGAAGTGATCAGCCGTATTTTATTGTCCAATGGCGCCCATGCCACTTGGATTCAAGGATTAGGAGCTTACGAACATGTATAAAGGAAAGGCGCGAGCCTACACGAATATTGCTTTGATCAAATATTGGGGCAAGGAGAACGAAACACTGATCTTGCCAATGAATAACAGCTTATCTTTGACGTTAGATGCTTTCTATACAGAAACCTCTGTTACCTTTTCAGAGGAATATACTCAAGACCGTTTTTTCCTGGATGACAAACAGCAGAGTGAGGCTGCAACGAAGAAAATCTCCGCTTTTTTGGATCTTGTACGCGCAAAAGCCAATTGTCCTTTTTTCGCGCAAGTCAACAGCCGCAATTTCGTTCCAACAGCTGCTGGTCTTGCTTCATCTGCTAGTGGACTAGCTGCTTTAGCCGGAGCCTGTAACGCAGCACTTGACTTACAATTATCACAAACAGAACTATCCCGTCTCGCTCGGCGGGGATCTGGCTCTGCTTGTCGCAGTATTTTTGGCGGCTTTGTCGAATGGCATACTGGTGATGATGACACGTCTTACGCAACACCGATTGCTTCGGAAGGCTGGGAAAAAGAGCTAAGTATGCTTTTCATTTTGATCAACGACAAAGCAAAAGATGTTTCCAGTCGTGACGGGATGCGTCGGACTGTAGAGACTTCCAGCTATTATTCTGGTTGGCTAGAAAGCACACCACACGATTTGAAAAAGTTAAAGCAAGCCATCCGCGAAAAAGACTTTCAGTTATTAGGTGAAACGACAGAAGCCAATGCCCTAAAAATGCATGCCACTACTATGGCGGCGACTCCACCGTTCACCTACTGGTCTCCTGAATCCTTGCGAGCAATGGATTGCGTCCGTTCCTTGCGTCAAAAAGGGCTGGCCTGCTACTTTACGATGGATGCCGGACCAAATGTCAAAGTGCTTTGTCAAAGAAAAGACGAAGAAGCTATATTAACCCAGCTGAAAAAAGATTTTCATCCTGAACAATTAATCGTTGCTCACGCAGGACAAGGGTTGGTTGATTTACCAATGACAGTGACCGATCCGTCTATGACAAATGAAGGAGTGTCGAAATGATAGAAATCTCAGTCCCCGGCAAATTATTTATTGCAGGTGAGTATGCGGTCGTTGAACCTGGACATCCAGCGATCATCGTTGCGGTGGATCAATTCATCAATGTGACGATCGAAGGCGCCCGCAAAAACGGCAGTATCCAATCTGCCCAGTACAGTGACTTGCCGATCCGCTGGACCCGCCGCAATGGCGAACTAGTACTGGACCACCGAGAAAATCCTTTTCATTACATTCTAGCTGCTATTCGTCTAACAGAAAAATACGCTCAAGAAAAAGGAACCCTGCTCTCTTTTTATGACTTAAAAGTAACGAGTGAGTTAGATAATTCCAACGGTCGAAAATATGGACTTGGTTCTAGCGGTGCAGTGACCGTTGCTACCGTCAAAGCACTCAACCTCTACTATGATCTAAAAATGGATCGCTTGACGCAATTCAAGATCGCCGCATTGGCCCATTTGGCCGTGCAAGGGAATGGCTCGTGTGGTGACATTGCTGCTTCTTGCTATGGCGGCTGGCTGGCTTTTTCCACATTTGATCATGAGTGGGTCTTACGAAAACAGCAGGAATGGACATTGACTCAGCTATTGACCAGTGATTGGCCAGAGCTTTCGATCCGTCCATTGATTGTCCCAAAATCATTGCGCCTGTTGATTGGGTGGACAGGTAGTCCTGCTTCCACTTCTGATTTAGTTGACCAAGTCTACCAATCAAAAGAAGCCAAAGAAAAGGGCTATGCCAAATTTTTGGCAGACAGCAAAGACTGTGTCAATCGTTTGATTGATGGCTTTTTAAATGAAGACAGCCGAACAATCAAAAAAATGATTACCGAAAATCGAAAATTACTTGTAGGATTATCTAGTCTGACTGGTGTAACCATTGAAACACCCGCTTTAAAGAAACTATGTGACTTAGCAGAAACCTATCGCGGGGCCGCCAAGTCTTCAGGCGCTGGCGGCGGGGATTGCGGCATTGTGATCGTCGATCAAAAAACCGGGATCTTACCATTGATGAGCGCTTGGGAAAAAGCCGACATTATTCCATTGCCGCTGCATGTCTATCATTATCGGGAGGAGATTTAATGAATCGAAAAGATGAACACGTCTCATTGGCAAAAGCCTTTCACAAGCCACGGTTGAATGATTTTGATGCGGTTCAAATTATTCACCAGTCCTTTCCCGAGATCGATAGCGCACAAGTCACTTTGGAAACGGAACTCTTTGGCCGCTCTTTCGCTACCCCTTTTTTCATCAACGCCATGACAGGCGGAAGTGAGAAAAGCAAAAAAATCAACCAAGACTTGGCTGAAGTTGCGAAAGCTTGTGACCTGATGATGGCGACTGGTTCTGTCTCAGCTGCATTAAAAGACCCAGCGCTGTCCGACACGTTCCAAGTCGTTCGCCAAGTCAATCCAGAGGGCTTTCTTTTAGCAAATGTCGGTGCTGGTAGTTCCGTTGAAAATGCCTTGCGTGCGATCGACTTATTTGAAGCCGATGCCTTACAGATCCATCTGAATGCCCCTCAAGAATTGGTGATGCCAGAAGGGGACCGTGAATTCAGCAATTGGCTAAGTCTGCTGGAACAAATCGTAAAGGCGGCTCCAGTACCAGTTGTCGTAAAAGAAGTCGGTTTTGGTATGACCCGAGAGACTATTCAGCAATTGATTTCGGTAGGCGTACAAACGATCGATGTTGCTGGTAGCGGCGGAACGAGTTTTACCCAAATTGAAAATGCCCGCAGAAAAAAACGAGAAATGGCTTACTTGAATCACTTCGGCCAATCGACGGTTATTTCTTTACTAGAAGCCAACGAAGTGCAACACTCCTTCACGACAATCGCTTCAGGAGGGATTCGAGATGCCTTTGATATTTTCAAAGCTTTATGTCTTGGTGCCAAAAGTGTCGGAATCTCTGCTACGATTTTGACCATGCTCTTAGATAAAGGACCTGAAGAAACGATTGCCACCATCCAGTCTTGGAAAGAACAGCTTCAGCTGCTCTACACCATGGTCGGACAAACCCTGACACAGGATTTGACCAATGTACCGCTAATTTTCTCCGGTTCTGTCAAAGACTGGTGTCATGCCCGGCATATTTCGTTGTCGGATTATAGTTTTCGCTAAAAAAGAGGCTGGGACAGAAATGTTAAACTCCGCAAAATAAGGAGGAATACACGGAAATTGCTTTTCAAATTTTGGGGTAGTTCGATTAATTTCTCGGAGTTGCTTCTGCTTCCGCCATTTAGACGTGTTTAGAGCGTGGGACAAAAGTGTTTTTTACTTTTGTCCCACGCTCTTTTTGTCTACTGATCATGGAGAGTCGCTTCTGCTTCGTTTGCTTGCTGCTCCGCAAAAAGTTTACTATCGTACATTCGGAAAAATGGATAATAGCAGACAACCGAAATCAATAAATTAAGGATAGCGATCAAGATTCCGCGAAAATCACCGCCAGTTCCAAGAAATGCTCCAATCCCAACAGGTGAGATCCAAGGAATCCCGGTGATCACTTTAGCTACAAAGCCAAAGGATGTAGCAAAATAAGCAATCGTCACATTGATCAGCGGTGTCACAATAAAAGGAATAATCAAATAAGGATTATAGACGATTGGCGCACCAAAGATCACTGGTTCATTGATATTGAACAATCCTGGAAGGATCGCCGCTTTGCCCAATACTTTCAACTGTTGGGATTTAGCTCGAAACAGCATCAACAAGACCAACCCTAACGTACTGCCAGCACCGCCAATAAAAATGTACATATTGACAAAATCACCGGCAAAAATGTTGGTTGCTCCATCGATGTTTTCGGTTAAAGCAACTAATAAAATAGGATTGATAAAACTGTTTTTGATGACGGCTGTTCCGTGAACACCAACGGCCCACAACAAATGAATCAACAACATGATTACAATGATCCCTAGCCAAGAACCTGTCAAATCTTTTACAAATTCAAATGGTTTTGACAACAAACCATGCAAGTCGGTATGAAAAACGGCTAAACAGCCATTGATCAGAATCATCAAAAAAGCAATAATAATCGCTGGAATCAGGGAAGCAAATGCTTTACTGACCCCATCTGGTACTCCCGCTGGCATTTGGATCGTGATTTTCTTTTTAACACAAAAACGATAGACTTGGGTTGCCAGCACCGCCGTAAGGATACCGATAAAAATACCGACCCCACTAAACCGTGTCACCCAAGAACCAAGTGCTACACCATTATAGATGATAGCTGTCTCTCCAGTTGTTTGAAGCAATTGTGCCCCACTATCTGAAATATCGACTTGAATGATCGTCATCAAAAATGCAAACAACCCAAGAATTGCGCCAACAAAGCTGCTCAATTGGAGTTTTTCTTCTTTGCGATAGATGTCCGTTAAATAATACGCAGTGGCTAAACAATAAAAGAGTGCGATCGAGCCGATAGACATAGTTGTCGCGACATTATAAAGCGGGGAAAATTTCAAAATCGTCTGTTCAAAAAAGCTGGCCAGCGGCGGAATAATTTGAGGCAGGTTATTGATGATCAAAAAAATCGAGCCAACGATCGTGAAAGGAACCGTGATGACTCCCGCTTGCATAATTGCCCGGATAAAACGCAAGTTAGCGACTTTATTTAATGGCGGCATCAATCGCTGCTCTAAAAAAGTAAAGACATGATTCATTGCTTATCCCTCCCAATGTCCGTTTTCGATCAACTTTTGATACCAGTAAAAACTATCTTTTTTCACACGCTTTTGCTCTTTTTCATCGGCATCATTCCGATCCACATAAATAAAACCATAGCGCTTTTTGATGCCTTCATGGACACTGATCAAATCGATCGCAGACCAAGGACTATAGCCAATCAATTCCACTCCTGACTCGATAGCTGCTAGACATTGCTGGATGTGCTGCTGCAAATAGTCGATACGGTAAGAATCATGGACTGCGCCGTTTTCTTCCAGATGATCTTCTGCTCCCAAACCGTTTTCTGTGATGAGGATTGGTAGATGGTAGCGATCATAGAGTGTTTGCAAAGTCGTTTTTAAGCCTAGAGGATCAATGGTCCAGTTAAACGCATTTTTCTTCAAATAGGGATTCGTAAATCCTTTATAAAACCCTCGTTCCATGATGTCTTCACTTTGTTGATCACTGATCCCATTCGTCATGTCTCCTTCCATCGTTGGCTGTTCAACTGTGACCGTTGTATAGAAATTCATAGCTACAAAGTCTGGGAAGGCACTGGTCATCAAAGCCTGATCCTCTGGGTGGATAGTGATCTTCACCCCATTTTGATTCAAGTAATCTTGAAAGACTGTATTGTAGCGTCCTAAGCAGGCAAAATCTAAATACGCCCAATTCCGAACGCTATTGAAATAAAGGGCCGCCTGATTGTCTTCCGGCTTGCTGGTTGCTGCATAAACAAGCGAGATATTAGGGACTGGTCCAATTTTTCCATTTGGAACGAGTTCATGGCAATGTTTGAAGGCAAGCTTTTCAGCAATCATCAGATGATGGAATTGCTGGTACTTCTCAGGTAGAGGAATCGTTTTGCCTAGTATCTTGCGATCGACTAAGAGCATGATATTCGGTTCATTGATCGTCAACCAATGGGTCACCCGATCACCATAAGCGTTGAACAATGTCTTAGCATAGGTTTCAAAAGCTTCAACTGTACTGCGATTTGTCCAGCCGCCTTGATCTTCCAATGCTTGTGGTAAATCAAAATGATTTAACGTAATAAATGGTTGGATTCCCTGCTTCAACAGTTCGTTGATGACAGCACTATAATGGTCCAATCCTTTCTGGTTAACACTTCCCCGCCCCTCAGGGTAGATCCGTGACCATGCAATTGAAAAGCGAAAAACTTTGATTCCTAGTTCTGCTAACAAGGCGATATCTTCCTTGTAGCGATGGTAATGATCCACCGCTACTGTAAAATCGGCGATCTCGTTATTGTCTCGGGGACGAGTATCTTGAACACTTAGTCCTTTACCATCCGCTAAATAAGCTCCTTCTGTTTGATGTGCGGAAATGGATGCTCCCCATAAAAAATCTGTTGGAAATTTTGATGTCATGATGTTCTCCTGTCTTTTTTAGTAAATCGCTTTCTGGTATTTAGGATAATCGTCTCCTTGATCAAAAGCAATAGCCGGACAAGAACTGTTCATGAAAGAATATTTATGAACGATTCTCCTTAATTGATTGTCTGAGAAAAGCTTCAATGCCAAATTAAAATCATAGCAGCGAAAACTGCAGACCTTGAGAAGAAAATTGCGCCGTCTCGATCTCTGTAAGTTGCCTATTGCTAAACAAGCGATTCGCCATAAACGTACGATCAATCATAAATCCTCGGACATGGCCGATATTTTCTCCTTCCGTATAGATGATTTTCTCTCCTTGAGTATGCTGAAGCATCGTCCGATACACAAAGGATTCACTTAGTGTCGTTGTTGTGATTTCATGGGAGTCGATTCCTGAGGCTTCAATCAAACACAAATCAGCCGTATATTTGCTGAAAGCCAGTGTCGCTATATCTCCGACTAACGCAGTGGAGTTGCTTTCCACTTCTCCTCCACACAGACAAACAATCGCCCGTCCTGGTTTTAGATCAATCAATGCGGAATGGTCATTGGTCACAATCGTTAAATCAAAATCAGCAACTGCGTGGATCAATTCTTTCGACCAGCGTCCAGCCCCCACAAAAATCAATTTCTTTTCTTGCAGCAAAAGGTGTAACGGTGGAAGCAGTCGCTGCCAAGGAAATTCTTCTACCGATCCAAGTTGCTGGGATTCTCTTTTTTCTGATTTCTTGATCCGTTTCACGCCGCCATAATAACGTTCAATCAACTGCTTTTTTTCCAGAAACAACAAATCCCTGCGAATCGTCACTTCTGATACTTGAAATCGATCCGCTAATTCTGAAACAGTCCCATAATCATACTTATCTAAGTAGGTGATCAAGGCCTCTCGTCGTCGAAAAACACTTCCCTGTGTGGCTTTCATTTTTTCACCTTCTATACGTTTTTTGAATTTTTGATTGCCCGACCTCTTTGAGTCAGTTTACCTTATTATCAGCGAAATGTCTGTGCCTTATGTCGTAAAAACCCCCCAGTAATCGAATCGATTACTGGGGGGTTGGACGTTGATTTACGTTTGCAAAATCTTCTCTTGCGGATAACTAGTTAAGAAAATTATTTCTTCTCTGCTTTATCGTCAGTCAATAATGCTTTGCGAGACAAATTAATTCGACCTTGTTTGTCGATCTCTGTGACTTTCACAAGAACTTCATCGCCTTCTTTGACAACATCTTCTACTTTGTTGACCCGTTCATTTGCAAGTTGAGAAATGTGAACTAACCCATCTTTGCCTTTGATCAAGTTGACAAAAGCGCCGAATTTTTCAACACGAACAACTTTTCCTAAATAAACTTCGCCAACTTTGACTTCTTTTGTTAGATCTTCAATGATCTTAATAGCTTTCTTGATCATTTCCGCATCAGAAGAAGCAATTGATACTTTTCCGTCTTGATCGATGTCGATCTTCACGCCTGTTTCATCAATGATGCCATTGATCGTGTCGCCACCTTTACCAATCACATCTTTGATTTTGGCTGGGTCGATTTGGATCATCTCGATCTTCGGTGCGTATGGACTCAATTCTTCCCGTGGCGCAGCAATAGTTGAAGTCAATTCATTTAAGATTTCCATCCGTGCTTTTTTCGCTTGCGATAGAGCTTCAGTTAAGATTTGCTCGGTGATTCCTTGGATCTTGATATCCATTTGTAAGGCTGTGATTCCATCTTTTGTTCCGGCAACTTTAAAGTCCATATCGCCTAAATGATCTTCCAATCCTTGGATGTCGGTCAAGATCGTATAGTTTTCGCCATCAGAGACAAGTCCCATCGCGATACCAGCAACAGGGGCTTTGATTGGAACACCAGCATCCATCAATGCCAATGTACCCGCACAAATACTTGCTTGTGAGGATGAACCATTGGATTCTAATACTTCTGCCACTAAACGGATTGTGTAAGGGAAATCCTCTTCACTTGGGATTACTTGCGCCAAGGCACGTTCACCTAAAGCGCCATGTCCGATCTCACGACGGCCTGGAGAACCGGCACGTCCTGTTGAACCAACTGAAAACTGCGGGAAATTATAGTGGTGGATGAACCGTTTTGATTCTTCTACCCCTAAACCATCAATGATTTGATGTTCACCCAATGGTGCCAATGTACAAGCAGATAATGCTTGCGTTTGCCCACGAGTGAATAGTCCTGAACCATGAACACGAGGCAACAGACCGATTTCTGAGGCTAATGGACGAATTTCATCCAATTTCCGGCCATCGGGACGAATTTTGTCGATCGTGATCAATTCACGGACAACATCTTTTTCAAGGTCTTCTGCGATTTGTTTCACTTCTTTTAGAAGCTGCGCTTCATCCTCATGACCCGCAAATTTTTCTGCATAAACTTCTTTAACTGTTTCTTTGACGTTGTCGATCTCGTCTTCACGAGCCAATTTTTCTTCGGTCATAACAGCCGTTTTCATTGTTTGATAGTAGCCATCGAAAATTTCTTTTTTCAAGTCAGCATCTACTTGAAGCAAAGTCACTTCCATTTTTGGTTTACCGACTGCTGCAACGATTTCTTCTTGGAAAGCAACTAATTCTTTGATTGCTTCAAAACCGAACAGCAAAGCGCCTAACATATCATCTTCAGAAACTTCTTTCGCTCCTGATTCTACCATGTTGATGGCTTTTTTCGTACCAGCAACCGTCAATTCGATATCTGTTTGCTCTGCTTGTTCAACGGTTGGATTCAACACATATTCCCCATTGACACGGCCAACTTCAACACCAGCGATTGGTCCGTCAAAAGGCACATCGGAAATAGACAACGCTAAAGAAGAGCCTAGCATTGCAGCCATTGCTGGTGAGCAATCTTGTTCCACACTCATGACAATGTTTGTCACTTGGACTTCATTTCGGAAACCATCCGCAAACATTGGACGGATTGGACGGTCGATCAAACGAGCAGTCAATGTTGCTTCGGTACTTGGACGACCTTCACGTTTGATGAAACCACCAGGAACTTTCCCGACTGCGTACATTTTTTCTTCATAATTGATCGTTAAAGGGAAGAAGTCTGTATCTTTTGCTTCTTTTGAAGCAACGGCTGCACTAAGAACTACTGTATCGCCATAGCGGACGAGTACTGCGCCATTTGCTTGTTTGGCTAATTGGCCAACTTCAACTTGTAGCGGACGCCCGCCCCAAGTCGTTTTGAATACTTGTTTTTCTGTCATGATCTGCTCCTTTTTTTCTGAGCCAAGCAAGTCACTACTAAACAAATGAAAAAAGCGGATCGGTGCTTCCGCTGCTTTCATTTGGTTAGTAGGAAGCTGCTCGCCGTGTCTCAGAGATTCTTTTTTAGTTGCGGGTTTGATTCACCAGTCAAGTCCCGCTAATTGAGTTTGTTAAAAAGATGGGGCCACTATTATTAGTCGCCTAGTACTATTCATCATCTGCTCTGTACGGCTTGTGCCGCCCAGTCGCAGTGATTCCGCTCGGGTGACTACGCTCCTGGTTAGTCGCCTAGTACTATTCATCATCTGCTCTGTACGGCTTGTGCCGCCCAGTCGCAGTGATTCATAGCAAAAAAGTGAGATTCGGGTTGAACCTCACTTTTCTTTGTTTGATTAACGACGTAATCCTAAAGCTTGGATCAATTCGCGGTAACGTTGTACGTCTTTTTGACGTAGGTATGCTAATAAGTTACGACGGTGACCAACTTTTTTCATTAGGCCACGGTATGAATGGTGGTCTTTTTTGTGCATACGTGCATGTTCGTTCAAATGGTTGATTTCTTCTGTAAGAACAGCGATTTGAACTTCTGGAGAACCAGTATCTCCTTCATGACGAGCAAATTTGTTGATGATTTCGTTTTTGCGTTCTTTCGTAATTGCCATGTTTTTCACCTCTTTTTTCTTTTTTCACCTGCGACTGAGTAAAACGTTGGTGACTCGTTGAACCAAGTAACAGGTAGCGTGTATTCACACGTAATTACTTTACTTTATTCTACCTAAAAATGCAAGTTTCTTCGCTGAATCTTTTCATTTTAAAATGAAAGCAACACTCCAACTTATGGTATACTAAATCTAGAAATTTCTTAAAGCAGGTGACCTTATGAGCGTCCTTTCTCGCATTGAAAGTATCCAGAGCGAATTATCCAATTCCGAAAAAAAACTTTTTGATTACATCAAAAAAAATTCTGAAAAAGTTCCTTCGATGACTGCGAGTCAGTTGGCTCAAGCTACCGGGATCAGCGCCCCTACAGTTGTTCGTTTTGCAAAGAAAACAGGCTTTTCCAGCCTAACTGATCTTAAGATTCAGCTTTCTGCGGAATCTGGCTCCCGACAAACCCATGAGGAGATCATTGGCTATGCAGATGTTGCATTGAACGAATCTTTTCATGATATTACTGCGAAATTGAGCCATAATGCCCAAGTGACTATGCATGAGACTGCGGACCTTTTAGAAGAACAAGTAATGCTGGCAGCAGCGGACCTACTGAAAACCCGCAATCGGATCTTCGTATGTGGTATCGGTGCTTCCTCTTTGATTGCTCAAGATATCCAACAAAAATGGACTCGCTTAGGCAAAGTGGTTATTTTCGAAACCGACTATAATTCGCTGTTGCCTCAATTGATCAAACACGAAAAAGAATGTTTGCTCTGGGCTGTCTCAAACAGTGGTCAAACACCTGAAATCCTACACCTTGCGGAGTTTACGAAGGAGATGGGGATTCCAGTTCTATCTTTGACTCGCTTTGGCAGTAATTCCCTTTCGAAATTAGCAGATGTTCCGCTGCAAGTTTCCAGACCGAAAGAAGCCAATATGCGCAGTGCAGCAACCAACTCGATTATTGCTCATCTTTTGGCAGTTGATGTGCTGTTCTATGTCTTTTTGAGTAAAAATGAACAGCTGGCTCAAAATATCTACGAATCAAGACAGGCCATTGCTGACTATCGTCACAAATATCTCTGATCGTCAAATGCGCCTGCTAAATTCAGTGGTCGAAACTTAAGCATAAAATAAAATCAGTTGAAACACTCAAAGCATGCTCCAGAGGTCCAATCGTCTCTCTGAAGCATGCTTTATTTGCTGGCTAATCAGGTCCATTCCCTGAATCGATCCCATTGTCCTTTGCTACTTGCGCCATCCAAAAGCTCGACGCTTTTGGTGTTCGGGTATCATCTGTCAAATCTACTCGATAATACCCATAACGATTTTTATACGCATTCAGCCAGCTCCAACAATCGATAAATGTCCACATATGATAACCGAAGCAAGGGGCTCCTGCTTCGATCGCCCGCTGCAGTTCTTTGAGATGATCTGTTACAAATTCGATGCGATAGGTGTCATTAATCTCCCCCTCTTGCGTTGCGAAGCGTTCTTCTTGAGAAACCCCCATACCATTTTCAGAAATATACCAAGGAATCGTGCCATAGCTATTCTTTAGACGCATGGCAATGTCATAAATACCTTGCGGAAAGATTTCCCAACCGCGATGAGGGTTGATTTTTTTGTCCGGCCAATCATAGCCTCGAAATAGATCCCTCGGCCCTGTGATTGGATCGTTCGGCGCAATCGGGGCTTGAACTCGTAATGGCTGGTAGTAATTGCAACCAATAAAGTCCACCGTATTTAAGGCAAAAAGTTCTCGGTCCCCCTCCTCTGTTACAGGAGCAAGACCTGACTTTTTCAGCATCGCGACTAATTTTTCTGGAAATCGTCCGAGGACTGTACAGTCTAAAAAACTGCGAATATAGAGTAAGTCTGCCCATTCAGCAGCTTCAAGATCAGCAGACTGCGGACTTTTCGGATAGACGGGCGATAAATTTAAGATAATCGCTATCTCTCCGTTAGGAATCGCAAGTTCGCGAAAAGCAGCTACTGCTTTTGCGTGAGCTAACAGTGTATGATAGCCTACTTGGATCGCTCGTTTAAAATTATGAACTTTAGGCCAATGGGCATCCCCCATATATCCGCATTCAATATGAACTAAAGGTTCGTTGAATGTGGCCCATTTTTTGACAATGTCGCCAAATTGCTCAAAGGCGATACGAGCGTAAGCGGCAAAGTAATCTACCGATTCTCTGGCTTCCCAACCACCTCTTTCCATTAACCACCACGGCATATCAAAATGGAACAAATTGATGATAGGTTCGATTCCTTGATCGACCATTTCTTGAAAATAGACACGATAGAAGGTGACTGCTTGAGGGTTGACCGTCTTTCCATCAGGTACTAGTCGTGTCCAAGCAATTGACGTCCGATAAGAGTTCAGATTCATGGCTTTCATCAGCGCCACATCTTCTCGAAAGTGTCGGTAGGTATTCGAAGTATCACTAGGTCCTACGTGATCGTAGAACTTGTCTGGCTCCAATTCGAACCATTTATCCCAAGTTGAAGGGCTTTTGCCATCAATCGCCGCAGCGCCTTCCGTTTGAGGAGCAGAAGCAGCTGCTCCCCATAAAAATCCTTCCGGGAATTTTAACATGATTTCTCTCCTTTTCCATTTTCTTCTTGTTTCAATGGCTTCGTGAATACTTGTTTCTGATTGGCTGCTTCGACTTGGATGATAAAATCAGCTGGCAATTCATTTGGTGAAATGTTCAACCGTTTCAACGTTTCATAAGAAACTGTTAGAGAAAAGTCGACGGTGCTTTTGGCTGGCAAAAAGACTTTTTGAAAACCGCATAACACTTTGACACGCGGTAAGACCTGCTGTGAGTAATTGCGAAGGTACACTTGTACCACTTCAGCTCCTGCTATCACCGAAAGATTCTCGATTGTTCCATTAATTTGGATTGCTTGCGGAGCATACTGCGCATGGATTCCCTTAAGCATAAATTCTGCATAGCTTAGACCATAACCAAACCCATAACGAGGGGTTCCTGAACAATCTGTGTAATCTCTCTGGAAAGCAGTCTCACGGTAGTTGTAATAAACTGGCAGCTGCCCATTTTCATCTGGAATAGAAACAGCTAGTTTCCCACTGGGATTCGTTTCGCCAAAAAGAATCCGAGCTAGCGCACTTCCGCCAAATTGCCCTGGATAACCTGCAAAAAGCAACGCATCAAAAGCGGTACTGACCTCACTTAACAGATGAGGACGGCCAGCAATCACAATACCGATCAGAGGTTTCTGAAATTTTTTCAATTCAGTAATCAATCGTTTTTGACATTCTGGCAATGCCAAAGACGCCAGATCGATATTTTCCCCACTGGTCATCTCCGCAGATCCTTGCAAGGCAGCTCCATTCTTATCAAAATCCGTCGAAAAGTCACGAATACTAGAGCCGCCAATCGTTAAAATGATTTGATCCGCTGTTGCTGCCGCTTGGCATGCGGCAGTCAGTTGCTCTTTGGTTCCTTCTGTGATGCCGCAGCCATCTGCTTGAATAAAAGTGGTTTCGGTCCCCTTGATTTCCAGCAACCCCTCCCACAGATTGCGGCACTCAGACAGTTCTTTGAAAGGAGTATAGTCCCCTAGCTGATGATAGCTGTTTTTGCTATGAGGACCAATAACAGCAATTGTTTGTCTTTGTTTCTTTAACGGTAAGACTTGCTCATTTTTCAACAAAACGATGGCTTCTTCTGCTAAACGAGTTGCACTTTCTTGAAACTGCTTTTGATCCGGAACGGACACCGTAGGCACCGGTTCGTCAAAAAGTCCTAGCTGCTCTTTCAGTTTCAGAACGCGCATCACGGATCGATCAATGGTTTCTTGCTTAATCAACCCTTGATCAACAGCAGCTTCCAACTGAGGGAAAACATTGTCCCATAAACTGATGTCTACGCCGCTGTTCATGGCCCGGGCTGCCGCTTCTGGTTTGTTTCCTAGCCAATCCGCTAAACGGTCCAACGCACAACCATCTGCCATCACAACTCCTGCAAAGCCGGCTTCCTCTCGCAAAATCTCTTGAAGTAAGCGAGGGTTCGCGTGACAAGGGACACCATCCCAATCATTATAAGCAGCCATGCACCCTAGTGCCCCTGCCTGAATTCCCGCCAGCATAGCGGGTAAATGAATCTCTCGCAATTCTTGCTCCCCAATATTGACTGGTCCTGCATTGTGCCCGCCCATACTTGAACCTTGAGCTGCAAAATGTTTTAACACGGCCAGTACATGGGTTGTCGGTTCATGACCAAGTATTTCCCCTTGCATTCCCTTGACCGCAGCTTGCGTAAAACAACTGGCTAAGTAGGGATCTTCACTGAAACATTCCTCGGTTCGTCCCCACCTAGGATCTCGTACGATATCCAAGGTAGAGATCAGCCCAACTTGCGCCCCTTTAGCTCGTAACTCTTGTGCCACGAACGTCTGCACGCTCTGATAAAGATCAGGATTCCAACTAGCCCCTGTACTGAAATTGACCGGCAGTGTTGTTGCTGCTAATCCTTGATGACCATGAGGACATTCTTCTGTCAAAAAAGCTGGGATTCCAAGACGAGTATGTTCTTTTAAATAGTCCTGAATCATCCGGCTGACTTCCCGTGATTCTTCCACCGAGAGACCCGTTGTTGCGTCCTTGCCCGACCAAGGATCTGCTCGGAAAACGCCGTAGATCCAGCCAATCGAGCCAAAGCGAGCAACTTCCGACTTGAAGTAGTCTGTCAAATAAAGTTTTCCTTCCTTTTTCTGATAAACTTGCCAGCCATACAATCGCTGATTCAACTGGCCGATTTTTTCTTTTAGGGACATCTTCTTTACAATTTCTTCGATCATTTTAAACTCCTATCATCAAAAATGCCGATTAGTCAAAATAGACCTTGACCGTTTGAATTTCATAAGGGTTGAAAGGAATCACCACTTGGTGGCACACGCCCGTGACCACTAACTCCTGCTGTTCCTCTTCCAATAAATTCGTTAGCACTGCTCGTTTGATTTTTTTAGCTGCGGTCAAGCGGCATGTCGTTTTGCGATTGTGGTATTCATACAAACGTACCACGATGGCTTCATCTGCTTCAGCCTTTTTGACCGAATCGATCAGCACATTATTGTGATCCACTTGTAAAAAAGATTGCTCTTGCTGCTGATCAAAATCTGCCAATACATATGCTGGTACATTGAGTGCCAACGCTTCTTCCATCGTTTGTCCTTTTTTCCAGTCACCTTCATGAACATAGAGAGAATAGGTAAACGAATGAAGTCCTTGATCTGCTTCTGGATAGGGATCAGTCGCCGACTTGATAAGAGAGAGACCAATTTTTTGGTAAGCTGTGCTGAATCCGTATTTACAATCCGTCAACACACTGACGCCATAACCATCTTCAGACAAGTCGACCCATTTTTGCCCACAACTCTCAAAACGTGCCAAATCCCAAGTGGTATTTTTGTGGATGGCACGTTTGACATTCCCAAATTGGATATCGAAAGTGGCATCTAGCGTATTGACGGCAATTGGCAACTGCGCCTTCAATAAAAGATGATGCTGATGCCAATCGACCGTTGTCTCAAAGTCGATCCTGCCGGTTCCATGATAGAAATGGATCAGCTGAATGATCGTTGATTGCTCAAACGTCCGTTTGATACGGATCGTGTCACGAATCTCGCCTTGCTCGACGATTGATGCGTCAGTCACATCCTCTACTGGATAAGCTTTACGATCGTAGTAGATGTCTATATCCCACGCATCATAATCCATCGGTAAGTCTTCATAAGCAATCAATTGATTCATCACTTCTCCTGCTGGCAAGACCTCTCGCTGGTGTCTTTTGTCAAAAAGAGCAGTCATTTCATATGCCGCGTTAAATGTTACGACAAAGTCGGTCGTTTCCAGTTGACGAGTCAACGGAACACACTCTTGTTCTACTGGTTCTGAGATAGTCTCCCTCAACGTTAGGGAACGCAGACCTAAGCTAGGGACTTGTGGAACTTTGACCAGCAAACAACCATCTTCGGTTCGCTGTGTCAGATAATCTTCTTGAATCGCCGGACTATCAACTTTGATTACGGCATCACGAGTAAAGCCTAATGGATTATAGACCACCTGATGATTTGCATCACTGGCGGTTCCTCCTGCCACGAGGGACTGGATCAATTGCTCGCCTTCTTCAAAAAGAGCAGCATACTCTTCTTCTGTCTGCTGGTACACTTCGCCAATCGAACTTCCTGGCAAAATATCGTGAAATTGATTGAACAACAATTTTTTCCAGAGCCTTTCGAGGAGCTCTTGCGGATACGCTTCGCTTCGATAGGCACTGTAAAGCTTCTCAATAGTTTGCAATAAAAATTCGCCTTTGCGGTTGGCTTTCTTATTTTTACCGATGGAGGTCAGTGTCCCACGATGGTACTCAAAATAGAGTTCGCCAAACCAGACCGGGGCTTCTGAATGAGCAAAAGCTGCGGCTAATCGGTCAAAAAATTTGCCCGCATGATCGCCAGTGATCACTGGCATCTGAGGGAGTGGTTTTGATAACCGCTGTTTTGTCTCCAGCATCTCTCTAGTAGGTCCGCCGCCGCCGTCTCCATAGCCGTATGCAATCAAGATCTCATCATGCTGATCTTTTTGTTGGTACCGTTCAAAGCTGCCTTTGACTGTATAAGGGTCTAAAAGCCCATTGTAAGTGGTGTAGTAGGGTCTTGGACTGTAGCCTTCACTGATCGTTGTAATAAAGTGAGTCAAAACTCTGCTGCCATCGATCCCTTGCCAGTAAAACGAATCATAAGGAATCTGATTGAATTGATTCCAAGACAATTTAGTTGTCATGAAATAAGGTGTATTGGTCTTTTGCAAGATCTGTGGCAATGCAGCGGAATAGCCAAAAACATCCGGCAGCCACAAAATCTGACTCTCATGATCAAACTCTTCTTTGATAAAGCGTTTGCCGTATAAAATCTGCCTTACCAATGATTCACCGGAGGTCAAGTTGCAATCTGCTTCTACCCACATAGCACCTTCTACTTCCCAGCGTCCAGATTTAATCTTCTCTTTGATTGCCTGATATAACTCAGGATATTGTTCTTTGATCGCTTGATATAACTGGGGTTGGCTTTGGAGAAACGTATATTCAGGGTATTCATCCATCAATTTTAATACGGTCTGAAAACTGCGTTCTCCTTTTTCAACCGCTTGCTGTGCCGTCCAAAGCCATGCCAGATCGATGTGGGTATGCCCGACTGCGGTCACTTTTTGACGAATCTCTTGGCTGTAACACGCTTGCAGACATTCTTGCGCGTTTGTGAGGCCTTCATAGAATCGCGGCGTATAGGGGGCTCGAAAATCTAATGCATTGGCAGCTTGTGACAGACAGCTTTGATAGATTTGTTCTTCTCCGCCAAATTTCCTAATGGCACGCCAACTGTCAAAAATCGTCGAGAAATCAAACCAGACTTGCTCAACGATAGGATCGATCGCCAATAGATTCACGTAAAGCGGAAACTTCTTCTCTTCTCGTCCCGAAAAAATATCGATCTGTAAGGCTATTGTTCCTGTTAGCTCCGAGGGATCCAACCGCACTTCTCGATGGTTGACATCAATTGCCTGAATGTAATTCCCATTCAAGAACACTTTCATTTGCGGATTTGTCGTATTGTCCCATTCAGAGAGCGAAGAATAGACTTGCAAAGCAACCGACATCTCTTTCCAGTCTTCCGGTAGTTCAAAAGTTCCTTTCATTGTGTAATAACAATTCTTTTCTCCAAAAAAAGTTCCTTGCACATAGGGTGCCCAGTTTTCTTGCTTTAACTGCAAGTCATTAACAGGCACCTGATAGCGAATCCGGTAATTCTTTAATTGAAATAAAATCTTACGGATACGTTCAAATTCAAATAACTGCACGCTGTATTCTCTCCTTTACTCGGTTTCTGAGGAGGAAAAAAGCGGGTAGACAAGAAATTGTCCAAGCCCGCTTCTCCTATTGCCGTGACTCTAGTTCTCTTTCCAACGATCATATGCTGTTTGGTAAACGGAAATGTAGTCATCGATCCCCATGGACTCGATAGTCGAAACATATTTATCCCAATTACTGATTGGCTCGACACCCGTAATGAATTTGGCTTCCATTTGTTCGACATACGTTGTCAAGTCAGTAGCCGTAGCAGCCACTTTATCATTTTCTTCTACAGTCAGATAAAGTAATGGAAATGGCACTTCCGCAATGTCATCCATCTTATCTGCTGTTTCTTTGGCCACCCAGTCACTGAAACGAGTATCAGGTTGTTCATCCGCGGATTTCAAGATTTGATATTCACCTGTCGTATCGATAACAATGTTCGGTGTTGTCAACCCGTATGCTGGTGTGATCTTGCCACGTTCATCTTCTGTATTTTCTGTATCAATGCCTTCTGCATAAACTCGTACTTTTTGGCCGTCAGCATTTTCTTTGTACTCCCAAAGAACGCCTTCAGGTCCTTGTTCGATATATTTCGTACCTTCTTCAGAATAGAAGTAATCCACCCAGCGCATCGAAGCTTCCGGCGATGGATTGACATTTGTGATGGCAAAGGTGCCCCGAGAAATTCGTGGACTTCCTGGAATCACTGCTTCTGGCGACCATTTTGAAGTCAATGGTTGGAACATGGCATCGTTCATCGCTTCAATCTCGCTGCGGCCTGTCGTAAAGAAGCTGAAGTAATCGGCGAACAAGCCCAACTGATCATTTTGTCCTTTTGCTTTTTTCTGTTCGTCGGATTGGCCATAAACTTCCGCATCCAACAAACCTTCACTATACAATTTGTTCATATACTCAAGGAATGCTTTATAGTTTTCCGAGATTGGTGTATAAGAAACCACATCATCATCTACTTGAACGCCTCGTGTCCGTAACCCAAAAGCTGCCATCAGCCATACCCTTGTTGAATTCATATCGACATCGGTCAAAGGAATCTCATCGGCTTTGCCATTACCATTGGGATCTTCGTTCTTGAATCGTGTCAGCAAATCATACAATTCATCCGTTGTCTTTGGCAGTTCCTTGACATTCAACTTATCTAGCCACGTTCCGTTGTACCACATCGGACCTTGCCACCAAATAGATGTCGCATTTCTCGAAATCATCGGCAATGAATAAATATGGCCATCTGGTGTGGTGATCGATTTTAAGATGGACGGATCTTCTTGGGTCAATGCATAAAGATTAGGCATAATTTCCGGCGTGATATATTCTTCTAACGGCAGCAGAATTCCTTGGGAACCATAATCGATCTCCATTGAAGAAGTGAGCGAATTCGATCCTGCGCCATAAACGATATCCGGCAGATCCCCTGAAGCAAATGCTAAGTTCAACTTGGTACTAAAGTCAGCAGAAGGGGGTGTCGTATAAGTCAGTTTGATTCCTGTTTTTTCTTGATAATCCTGCAGCGTCGGCATATCTTCCCATTCTGCCATACCTACTCCTGGCGCCATAATGTTCAGCGTCAGTTCTTCGCCTTCTTTAATGATCGGAAATTGGCTGTCATGATTGATGGCTACCCCTTCATTTTCTCCGGTTGTTTCCTTTTTTGTGTTCCCGCACCCACTGAGTAAAAGCGCACTGCACAAAAACACCCCTGTTACTCCTAAAATTTTTTTCATTCCCATCTTCTTCCTCCTCTATGTTTTATCCTTTAATTGATCCTACCATCATGCCTTTGACAAAATATTTCTGCAAAAATGGATAGACAATAATGACCGGTAATGATGAAACGATCATGACACCGTATTTGATGACCTCTGCTAACTGTTGCTTGCTGTATAACATACTGGCCATTTCGGAAGTCACATTGCTGACAGTATTTGATGACATATCTTGTAAAATCAAAATTTCCCGTAAAATCATTTGTAATGGATACATGGATTTATCTGACAGATAGATCAATGCGCTGAAGAAACTGTTCCAGTGTCCTACCCCGTAAAAAAGTGCCATAACTGCAATGATTGGCGTAGATAAAGGCAGTACGATCTGCATGAATAAGCGAAAATCCGAGCAGCCATCCACGATTGCCGCTTCTTCCATCTCTCTTGGGATCGTCGTTTGAAAAAAGGTCCGCGTAACGACCACATTATAGACAGAGACAGCTCCTGGGATAACCAAAGCCCAAACCGTATTCAACATCCCTAAGCTGCGGATCAGTAAATAGCTAGGGATCAAGCCCCCAGAAAGAAACATTGTCACTAGCATGAAATTGGTAAAAGCTCTTCTGCCATAAAAATCATCTCTGGAGAGTGCATAAGCACAAGGCAGTGTCACCAACAAATTGATGGATGTTCCTAAAACAGTGTAATAGATCGTATTTAAGTAGCCGCGCCAGATGCTGCTATTGCCTAAGAGAGTTCGATAGCCTTCAAAGGTGACCCCTTTTGGCAATAACCACATTTCCCCCGAGTTGACTAAATGAGGATTTGAAATCGACGCACTAACGATATAGATCAATGGATAGAGAACGATTAGTAATGCTATGGCTAAAAAGAAATAAACAAAAACCAAAAAGATTTTATCTGCACGTGTATCTTTCACTAATGAAGTTGTTTTCATTCCTATACCACCTTTCTATAAGAGACTCGAATCGCTCAGCCGTTTCGCAATCCCGTTGACTAAAATCAAGAGAATGGAATTGATCAACGAGTTGAATAACCCAACAGCTGCTGCAAAACTATATTGTGCATCTAAAAGCCCTTGCTGATAAACGAAGGTTGCAATGACATTCGATGATTCCATATTCAATGGGTTTTGCATCAAAATGATTTTTTCGAATCCCACCGACATCAAACTACCAAAACTCATGATCAGTAAAATCACCATGGTCGGCATTATCGTTGGAATATTGATATACCAAACTCTTTGGAGCCGAGAAGCACCATCGATGGTGGCAGCTTCATGCAGCTGAGTATCCACTCCAGACAATGCTGCCAAGTAAATAACCGATCCCCAACCTGTGCCTTGCCAGACGCCTGATAATACATAGATTGTTTTGAACCACCGCGGTTCAGTCATAAAATTGATTCTTCCTACGCCGATAAAATCTAGAAAGTGATTGATGATCCCAGTGGAAGGAGACAGAAATGCAATAACCATTCCGACCATTACCACTACTGCGATAAAGTTTGGGGCATACGTGACTGTCTGGGTAATTTTTTTGAATGGACCATCCTTGATTTCATTCAAAGCCAGTGCAAGGATGATCGGTAGCGGAAATCCGACGATCAAAGAGTACAAACTGATACCTAATGTATTTTTCATTAGATCCCAGAAGTAATAAGAATCAAAAAAGCGTTGAAAATGTTTGAACCCTACCCAAGGACTTTCGAATATTCCCAAAGAAGGCATATAGTCTTTAAAGGCGATGATCACACCATACATCGGCCCATAAGAAAAAATCAGAATAATCAAAAAAGCAGGCAGGACAAACAAATATAACTGTCGACTCTTTTTTAATTTAGTCTTCATTTCTTTGATTTTACTTTTTGATGCTGACACAGGCTCTCTGATCGTTGTTGTTTCCATTCATACTCCTCCTTGTGTTTTTGGTTTGTATACTAAATATGAAATGAATTCGCTTTCAAAGCAATGTGTATTTTTTCTTCAATGTGTAGAAATGCGAATGCCAACTGCTCCAAGTTCAGGCTGATGCACTTCTGATGAAGCAATATAGGCGTTTTCACCCGTTCCATGAATCGTCAGTGATTGATTGGTTGCTAAATCTGTGATCACGGATTTTTCATCTGCATGGATCTCCTTCAGAAAAATTCGCGGCTGCAAATTTGTTGTGATACTGCGAAAGGCATAATGTGTTTTTTGATCTTTGCTATAGGTAAGATGCCAATTCTCCGTCCACGCTTCTGGTCTAGCTCGGGTCTCGTAAATGCCTTCCCCATATTGTTCCAACCAATCACCCACTTCAAGCAGGCGCTGGGTCTCTTCTTTCGTGAAAGTTCCTTCTGGTGTTGGACCCACTCCTAAAATTAAGTTTCCGCCTTTACTGACGACATCGATTAATGTATCGACTAACTCTTGGCTGCTTTTAAAGGTGTCATGGGGAACATAGCCCCAGTCATTGCCTATAGGTATATTACTCTCCCAAACTTTTGTTGGGATTTCTTCTAAAGAAGGAATCTTGCGTTCTGGCGTCACATAATTCTCATGTCTACCGCCCATCATGCGATCAACAATGATCAATTCTGGCTGGTTTCGCCGGGCAATCTCCGCTAAGCGATCCATCTGTAAATCTTCTTTCCCCTGCCCACACCAGCCGGCATCTAGCCATAGCAAATCCACTTTTCCATAGTTGCCAGTGATTTCATGAATTTGTCGATGAACAAAATCCACATACCGCGACCAGATTTCTGGCTGTTCTAATGGATCATAACTTGCGTGACGCCCTTTGATCGTTTCATCATCCAGCCAATAAAACGGTGAGTACCAGTCCGCCTTAGAATAATAAGCCCCAGTAGCAATACCCGCTTGCTGGAACGAGGCAAAAACTTCTTTTAGGATATCTCGTTTAAAAGGACTCAATTTACCGCCAATTTTGAATTCTGACTCCAGCGTATTGAAGAGATTAAAGCCGTCATGGTGTTTCGTTGTGAACAAACAATACTTGAAGCCAGCTTTTTTACACGTTTCAGCCCACTGATCAGTATCTAATTCTATCGGTGCAAACGCTTTGATCAGTTGCCAATAATCAAGACGCAATGTGTTGATATCTTCTCGATAAGCTTTATTTTCCCTTGCCCATTCATCTTTTTCTGATAGTTGCCATGATTCAACGATACCCGCTTGTGCGTATAAGCCATAATGGAAAATTACCCCAAATTTTAAATCTTGGAACCATTCCAAACGCTTGGCCAGCATCTCTGACTCAGGGTACCAACGATCATCCTGCTTACTGTTTTTCGCAGACTCAATGTCCCCACGAATTGTTGTCAATTTATCCAACCCCTTTCGCCACTAATCTAACGAGAAAATAAAGCGCTATCAATATGTAGTTTCAGCAGCTATGTCAAACTTTATTTTTTTGTAACAAAAGAGCACTCTTTTTAAAAAACACACCACTTCAATTGAAGTTTTAGCTTACGGTATCAGACGCCATGTTCACTCTAGCAATTTCACCTTTCTCATTTGTAAGAAAACTGCGGGCTAGCGCTCCTCGTCGCAATCGAATGTTTTCAAAAGATAGCTTTAGGAAGGTGTATGTATTAGCTGGTTCGGCTATGTAATTTTTTGAATACGCTTTCTAAAAGGTCCATTTCTTGCTACTATTTGGCTAGTAGTTTTCTACTTTTTATCAATTAGTTAAAAGAGGGGTGTCCATGAAACAATCACGAGGGTTATTTGATCTATCTTACCGGTTGGGTGACTATTTGCTGATGGTGATTCGATTGCATTTTTTGTGGTTCTTTTTTGTCTTACGGGGGGGAATCATTTTTGGCTTCTTTCCAGCGACGGCTACTGTTATTCGCTATTTCTTTGAATTATTTGCAAAAAAACCACTGCCTGCTGAACTTTATAGTTGGTTCAAACAACAGACAGCCAAAAATTTTTGGCGTAGTAATCAACTAGGTTTGCTGCAAATGGCGATCTTGCTGCTGCTATGGATCGAGCTGCGGATCTCCAGTACATTCTTGCAAAATGCCTTTCTCCATTTCGGATTGACGGTACTCTTTATCAGCGGTTTGCTCATCAGCTTTTATTTGCTGCCGGTCTTTGTCCGCTACCATCTTCCTTTTTGGGTCTATTTCAGGAATGCGTTTCTTTTAATGATCGTTAGTGTGCCACAAACGATTGCCATGATCTTAGGTGTGTTTTTGGTTACATTCGCCGCTACCTTTTTGCCGATTTTGTTATTCATTGCCTTCATCCCTTTGCTTCTCTGGCCAATCAGTTGGTTCGCCTATCAAGCGATCCAAAAAACAGAGTTGCTAACAAATGAACACTGACGATTTTTTACTAAAGGAGAAGTGAATCATGGAGATAAAGATTGTCGCCAACGAAAACGTCGCCGCTTTTTTTCAAATCGTTGCTCCTGAACTTGGCTTGTCACTATCAGAAACCGGCAAACCGCTTGAATTGATCCGCCGAAAAGGATCATTGAAAATCATTTCCAATACAGAAAAAGCCACGATTTACTATCAGGAAAAAGCCCATTTATTTCGAGGGCTCCTTCTATGGATGCAAGCAGATATCGATTTTGTCCACGAAGAGACTCCGCAATTTGACCAAATCGGTCCTATGATCGATTTATCTCGAAATGCAGTACTGACAGTGCCTCAGTTGAAACGTTTCATTTTGTTGAGCAGCAAAATGGGGCTCAACAGTCTCATGCTATATATGGAAGATACTTACGAAATTCCTGAATATCCTTATTTTGGTCATTTGCGAGGGAGATACAGTCAATCTGACTTGCGGGAATTGGACCATTACGCTGACCAATTAGGCGTTACATTAGTTCCTGCGATCCAAACACTCGCTCATTTGACAAATCCATTAAAGTGGCATTTTGCCAAAGAGATACGTGACACGGAAGACATTCTGCTAGTTGGTGAGCCCAAAACTTACATTTTTCTTGAAGCCGCTCTTCGTTCCATTCGCAGCTGCTTCAAAACAAATAAAATCCATATTGGTATGGATGAAGCACACCAATTAGGAAAAGGTCGTTACCTCGAACACAATGGTTTAGAAGATCGCTTTGCCATCATGATTAAACATTTAAAACACGTCATCACTCTCTGTGAACAGCTACAGCTAGAACCCATGATGTGGAGTGACATGTTCTTTCGGATCGGTTCTCCAACAGGCGATTACTATGATCCAGCAGTCGTCATTCCTCCAGAAGTCATTCAGCAAATTCCAGCGGTCAACATGGTGTACTGGGATTATTATCATCATGATTTTCAAACGTATCAACGACTGTTTGCTGAACATAAAAAGCTAAACCAACCCACAGTATTTGCTGGCGGTATTTGGACATGGAATGGACTGGCACCCAATTATGGCAAAACCATCGCTACAATGGAGCAAGCATTAAGAAGTGCCAAAGCAAATGGCATCACTGAAGTCTATGCTACCTTATGGGGAGATGACGGCGCAGAGACCCCGATGATTGCCAGCTTGTTAGGTCTACAATTATTTAGCGAGGCCCAGTTTTATGCCACGCCATCGCGGGAGATAGTCACAGATCACTTGAAACTATTTCATGGATCACAAGCAGAAGATTTTCTTTTGCTGGATCTTTTTGACCAAACTCCCGGTGTTGCTGCCGAAAATCCTTCTGGATCAAATCCAAGTAAATTATTGCTTTATCAAGATATTCTTTATGGCCTTTATGAAAAGACATTCAGAGAGGTGCCATTGACCCAACATTATGAGGAACTGGCCCAACGATTGGCCGCAGTCACGGGGACACAGGACACACAACGGATGTTCCGCTTTTATCACCAATTAGCGGTGGTACTAGCTTTGAAAGCTTCTTTGAGTCCCTGGATCTCAGAAGCCTATCATGAAAAAAAACGTGAGAACCTTCAAAAAGCCCTTGAGATGATTCAGCACTATCAGCAGGAATTACAACACTTGCATCAATCTCATAGAGATCTGTGGTTTGAATGGAACCGCCCCTTTGGGTTTGAAGTGATCGATCTTCGCTACGGCGCTCTATCTAAACGTGCCGAGATGGCACAATGGCGTTTGCAGAACTATTTGGATGGTCACATCACTAGATTACCAGAACTAGAGATGCCACTGTTGCCAGTAGATGATCCCTCAAGTGTCGGCAGTTTGGGAAGAAATCTTTTCCATGGCATTTATAGTGCCAGCAAGATATCTGATGTATAAGTACAAAAAAAGTACAAAAAATAGTGCAGAAAACAAGGAGGATTTGCATGAAAAAAAAGAGTTATCCCTTATTTTTCGTTGGTTTACTTTTCATTTGCGGTCTATTTTTTTATCAACAGACAACTTCTCGTTCAGCAGAAACCACTGTAGCTCGTTTGCAAGTTACAGGAGCCGTTACAGATTCTTCTGCAGCACAAGCGTGTCTGACCGTACTAAAGCAAAACCTGCAGGCAGCCACCCAGAAAGACGTTGAGGGCTACACAGCGACCCTTGTTACTTCTGCAAGAGAATCTACGGCAAGGGAAATGCACGCTTTTTTTGCGAAATATGATTTGACTCATGAACTCTTGTCTTTTGAAGTTGTCAAACAAGAAGCAGACTCCATGCTGGTAGCTGCACAGCAAAAAACAGTGAACCAAGGACAGAATGACTATCGCGACCATATTACCCAAGCCCATCATACCTTTGTGCTCGAGAATGGGCAGTGGAAGATTAAAGAAACGGTTATGACAAACACCGAATTCATTGATTAAGGAGTATCTCTATGAAAACATTTCAGAATTGGCCTGATCATTACCCCGATCCTAGCTGGTTTATTCATGATCGGTTTGGGTTGTTCATTCATTTTGGCTTATTTAGTATTGGTGCACGCCACGAATGGTTTATGACCACCGAAGAAATTGCCCCCGAAACTTATCGAGAAACTTATTTCGACCAATTTAATCCCAATTTATTTGATGCTGCTGTTTGGGCCCAAACAGCTAAAGATTGCGGTGTTCAATATATAGTCTTTACTACGAAACATCATGAAGGGTTCGCCCTATGGGATAGTGAATGGACCGATTATAAAGTCACCAATACACCCTTTAAGCGAGATTTACTCGCAGAATTATTGCCTGCGTTTCGTGATGTGGGAATCAAAATCGGACTCTATCATTCGCTGATTGACTGGTACCACCCTCATTTTACGATTGATGGATTGCATCCTCAAAGAAGTGACTTAGCCGCTCGAGAGTCCAATTCTCAACGGGATATGCTTATTTATCAAGATTTCATTGCTGGTCAAGTGACCGAACTATTGACTCAGTATGGCAGGATCGATTATATGTGGTTCGACTTTCCTTACAGTCATCGTGATTGGGGCTGGTCTAAAGGAAAAGGAGCAGAAGACTGGGACAGTTCGCGACTGGAAAAAATCTGTCGGACACTCCAACCGGATATGCTGATCAATGATCGCTTGGAACTTGGTCGGGGAATTACCACCCCTGAACAATTTCAACCAGAAAAACCACTGGAAAAAGACGGTTTACCTGTTCTTTGGGAAGCCTGTCAGACAATGTACGGGACTTGGGGCTATGATCGCGATGCGTTGGAATGGAAATCAAGTGATATGTTGGTGAAAATGTTGATCGATACGGTTTCAAAAGGGGGTAATTTTTTATTGAACATTGGTCCTAATCCCCGAGGAGAGATCGACCCGCGGGCAGTCAAACGAATGCAGGCGATTGGTGCATGGATACGGCTGCATAAAGAAGCTATCATCGATTGTGGTCCTAGTAAATACCCGGTACCTAAAGATTGTCGTTATACTCAAAATGGCAAGAAACTCTATTTGCATGTATATAGCTATCCCTTCAAACATATTCATTTGCCGGAAATTGCTGATCAAGTTCGCTTTATCCGCTTCTTGCATGATGGCTCTGAAATTTTTTATCGTGGCTTTGATCCTAATGAAGTCATCACTTCTACGGAAGCTGTCATTGCTCCTAATGATCTAGTCGTCACGCTGCCGGTAGTGCCACCTAATGTTCTCATTCCAGTCCTTGAGATTACATTGAAGTGAAAAGAGTAGAACAAAGAATACCGTAAAGCGCTAGACAATATCTCTAGCAAATAGACGGCAGACAGTAAATCTTCCTCGCAAACCCACGACGAAGATTCACTAGACTGCCGTCTACTATTTAAGTACTTGCTTTAAATACTCGCTTTAGGTATTCTCTCCATGTATTCTTCTTAGGAATCTCTTCTTATCGTCCACTTTAAAACAAGTCACGTTTTCCTAGAGAACGTTTCGCTTTACTGCTCTTTAGTCAACAACGACTGCCATTTCTGAAATAGTTGGCTAAAGGTTTCTTTCCCTGGATCTGTTTCTTCATAAACTTTTAGGCTAATGATAGCTTGCAGCCAAAAAGCTTCTGTGATCACTGCCGCACCTTCTTTTGCATCTGGGATATCTGCCCAAATCGCTAATGCGATCGCTGGGGTTTGTGCTAGTTGTTCTTGGGTCACTTGCTGTCCGTTGGCAAAAGTCGTTAATGTAAACTCATCGCTTATTTTTTCATAGGTCGGATACGTATACCCTGCAGCTTCACCTACTACATAATAAAAGAAATTGTCATTGTGATTGATCACAGAATAGCCTTTGTCAAAATAAAGAGCGACTGGTGCCATATTTTGATTCCAGCGTGTCCAATAGGAAATCTCACAGTTTTTCGTTAAGGAAAGCTGTTCCTTTCGATTCAAGCGATAAAACCCATCATTCCATACACGAACAACAAAACCTAAGTCAGTCACATAGTCCACCAAATCATTCACATACGCAATGAATACTTCAATCCCACTTGCTTCTGGTCCATATGCTTCTTTGGCAGCTTCAACTAAAGTCGGAAACTCTTCTAGACGGTCAAAATCAACAAATTCATCTGCACCAATATGGAAATAATGGCTGTCTACAAATAGCTCTGCGTATTCTTTGTAGATCTCTCGGATGAAAGCAACAGCTTCTTGGTCAAGAATGTTCAATGCCCTAGCATCGACCCCACCAGTCGCGTTAGGTAAACACCATTCGGGATGGGTGGCTAAGACTTGCTTGAGATGTCCAGGGGAGTCAAAATCAGGAATGATCTCGATACCGTAACCTTTGGCATATGTGATTAGTTCTCGGATCTCTGTTTTTGTTAAATATTCGGTTGATACAATCTCCGGAAAACATTCAGACTCGATTCGAAATCCTTCATTTTCTGAAAAATGGACTTGCAAATGGGTAAACTGAAAAAAAGCCATACTGTGAACGAGTGCTTTTAGTTCTTTTAAGGAAAAATATTTGCGGCCAATATCGATCATTAGGCAGCGCTCCTTGATTTGGGCGGTGTAGCTGTTTTTTTGTTGTTTCTTCGTCACTTGATTCAAATAGTAGGTTGTCAGACCATAAAATAATTGCTGGGGATCTTTCGCAGTGATCGTTTTTTGTTCCTCATCAAGAATAAAATCTGCCGTTAGTGCAGGTTCGATCTTAATTTTTGGTTCCTCTTCTAATGAGACACCAATAGAAGTATAAAGTTCTCTCGCTTTTTGAGTCATTTCTTTCATTGTCACATTTCCCTTCATTTTTCGCATTTTCAGCGTTTTTGGTTGATTTTGCGATATTGTCCTGGTGTTACACCAACGATCGTTCGAAACTTACGCGTATAGTTCGAGACATCATAATAACCGTTGTCCCGAATGATTTCTTTGATCGGTAGATCGGTTTCGACTAATTCTTGTTTGATTTTTTCTAACCGCAGTTCTTGGATATACTTAGAAAATGTTTTGCCACTTTCTTTTTTCACAAATCGACTAATATAAGAGACAGATACTTTAAATTCTTCCGCAATAGATTCCAATGACAGCTGAGAAGACTGAAAATTTGCTTTGATATAAGCAAAAATCGTTTCATTCAACTCCGATTCTTGATTTTGTGGTCGATCCCTCACTTTTTCGCAAATATGCTGGACCAATTGTTGCAACACCGTTCCTAGCTGCATCAGATTAGTAAAATCTGCATGTTCGGCTGCAAATAGCAAAATCTCCTCTCCCACTAATTCGCCTCCAGTTTGTGCAACCGTATTCAATAAATAATAGCCATACATCTTTTGGACCGGCTGAGATCGTTGTTTACTTAACCCGTCTTTGATTAACCAATGCACCGTTTCAATTGCGATATCGCTATTTCCTTGATTCAATGCTTGGATCAGTTTTAATTTTTGACTGTCGGGATACTGGATCGCCGAGCGTTGTTCTTCTGCGGAAATTTCAAGGTAATAAATGATTTGCTGGTTGTTACTGACATGATAATCCAATGCAGCTAATCCTTCAATATAAGATTCATTGATAGCCGTCAATTCATTGACGATGGTTCCCACCCCAATTGCTGGAAGCAGTCCAATCGCAGCTGCTATTTTTGCCGCGACTTCTTGAACGATCTCTTCCTGTTGGTATCTGTGATCAAATCCCACAGTCAATGCGATCACTTCAGTGGAAAGGATCTCGGTGGCGTAGGCTGTGTACCCTTGGCTGCTGATTTCTTCAATATAGTCAATCAGAAAACAGCTCTCGCCGGCTTTATATTTTGAAGCCACGGTTTTGGTATCGATCGTGATGACAAAATAATTGTCCGCAGGAAAATGAATATGAACGGCTTCGATCAGCCTTGCAACTTCTTGTTCCGAACGCAGACGACCGCTCATCAGCTTTCTAAGAACTTGTTCTCGAGCATGCGGCGTCTGCATCTGGATTTCTTTATGCAGTTCCTGCTGTTCTTCTAAAACAGCAGCCAATGTATTATGAACATCATCCATCGAATTGACCGACATCTCCATATCTTTATGGAATTCTCGAACCAAATGTTCGATTTTGCGGATCGGTCGATAATTTCTGATCCCCATTAATGTAACAGCAATGATCCCCACGAATAGAATACACATAAAAATAAGAATGAAATGTTCTTGAACGCGATTGACCAGCGATAATGCTTGTGATGGATTGGTCACCGATACCACTGAGATATGCAGTTCCTCATTGGGAATTGATTGAACGAGGTACTTTTGCTGATTAAACTGAAAGGTGTCCTGAGTGGTGATCTGAGCCATTTCTTGGGGATCATTCAAAAAAACTGTCAAATCGTTATGATTTGTGCTAGCTAAAATCTGAAACTCATCATTGATCAAATAATTCGTACTCGCACCATCACTATTGGTCAAGTCCAGCATTTTTGCTAAGCTAGCTTCTTTGATCTCATAAATAGCTGCTCCATAGACAGTCAGTTCATCATTTTGTAACGGCACAATGTAGAAGAATCGGGAATGATGCCGTGCCAATGATGCCCCTTCGATAGTCAGCAACGTTGGATAAGCTTTCTCTAGCTGATCGATCAGCTGTCCTTGCTGCATATCATTATCTGGGATTACTTTTTCTAAGAAACCTTCGACGGATAATTTGCCAATCGAAGAAAAAAAGTTCTCCGGTTCTTCTTTATAGTATAAATAAACTTCTTCGACAAACTCATTCGTGATCTTGTAGGTTTGCAGGCTTGCTTTGCCTTCCTTTGAATAATAGGGATGGGTCAAAAAATTTAATGAGAGTTGATGGTCATCCGTCATTTTCTGGGTCAGGTAGTTCAATTGAAGGAAGTTGTTCTCTAAGGAGTATTTCAATTGAATCAACTGATTCTTTGCCGTTAATGCAACCTGTTCATTGATACTTTTGACAGAAGTCGCATACCAAATCCACGAGACCGTTAAAAAGGGGATCAGGAATACCAGCAAGTAGGAACTGATTGAGCGCGCGATCCCTCTGAACGTGTTTTGCCCGTTTTGATCGTAAAACTTTTTCACTTTTATCACCTGACCCTTGTTTCATTCGCTGCAATTTAAACGCTTACATAATAAAAAAATAGAGACTATTTTTTTATTACATTTTTATCTTAGAATTGCAACTGTTTTAGCTAGTTTTCATTTCAAAAGTTTGCAGTAACCAATTGTAGCAAGCACCAATTAAATTGGACTCATTCCCAAACTGGCAACAGGCAACATTTGGCAATCGAACTGTACTAGGAATCTGCGCTGCAATCTGCTGAATCTTCTTTTCTAATAGCGGCAGTAAAAAGTCGCTTTCACTGATTCCGCCTCCAATCAAAACAATTTCTGGATCAAGAATGTATTGTAGGTTGTAGCAGGCCACGGCTAGCTTTTCAATAAAGCGATCCACCCAAATCGTCACTGCCGGATCGTTTTGCTGGTAGTAAGCAACAACTTTATACCCATCAATCGAGGGGGCTTTTTTTTCGGCTGCAACTTGTTCTACCAATGTTCTTGTTGCACCGGCAATACTCCAAATTTCCCAATCTTTCTTTTCGACTTCAGGAAACAGCATATAACCAAACTCGCCAGCTAAAAAGTGTTTGCCACGAATCAACTGGTTATCGACCATCAATCCGCCTCCCACAGAGGTACCTAAAACAATGACAGCAAAACTGCTAGCGCCTCTTCCTCTTCCCAGCCATTTTTCTGCTAAAAGCGCGCAATTGCCATCATTCTCCGCGATGACGGGTTTTTGATAATAGTCCGTTAAAAAAGAAACCATGCGATTACCAAATCCCTCATAAAGCGGTGAATCCATCCCAATCTGTTGTGTCACTGGATCGACTAATCCTGTCGTACTAATAGCAATTCCGGAAAAGTCTTTTGGATAGTCATTATCAATATGTGAAATCAATCGGTCGATCACAGTTGAATAGTCTTTATTCATCGGAAAGCTTCCTAATTGTATTCTTTCTCCGTGACTATTCAACAACCCCGTCTTGATCATTGTCCCTCCGATATCTACTGCAAGAATCTTCATTCCAACGCTCCTTTGCTTGTATGTGCTTTCAGTATAAGCATTCTCTAGAAACAGAAGCTATATGTTTTTCTTGCAACTATGTGTCAAAAATCGCACATAACAAAAAGGCTGAAGCAATTCGCTCCAGCCTTCTAAATTCAGCTTTTTTATACTCCGATAAAAAACTAGAAAAATGTGTGAGTCAGTGTGATTTTCACAAAGATCTTTCGTCAAAAAATTTTCTTCGAACTATTCTTGCTGAACATCGCTTTCCGTTTCTTCTTCATACAAACTCGATACGGTCGTATACCATTCAAAAATATGGGTAATGATCACTTTTGCCGCAGCATATACCGGGATCCCCAGAATCACGCCGACAAGTCCGAAGAGTTTACCCGAAGTCAGCAATACTAATAAAATCGTCACGGGATGGATCGACAACTCGTTTCCTAAAACGAGTGGTGAGATCAATCGCCCTTCAATAGTCTGTTCGATCACAAAGACGACCAGGACTTTCACCAACAGGACAGGACCACCGACGATACCCAAAAAGACCGCCGGAACCATCGCTAGAAAAGAGCCTAGGTATGGAATCAAGTTCAAAAAGCCAGCTGCGATCCCTAATGTGATGGCATAATCTAGGCCGATCAAACTAAAACCGACCATAAACATGATGGCTACTGCAAATGCGACTGTTAGTTGCCCGCGAATATAAGAAGAAACTTGATCATTCATCTCTTTTAAAACCGTCAATGATGGTTTACGCATTTTTGTCGGCAAAAATTTCACGAAATAAGGTGCTAACTGTCGTCCATCTTTTAAAAGATAAAAGAGAATAAACGGCATCGTTATGACAGCCAATACCACCGTTGCAACGGCCCCAAAAAAGCTGCCGATATTTTGAATCGTGCTCCGTGATAAGTTTTGAATGATGTCGGTCATTGATGCAATCAACTTCTCATTAGATGCTTCCAATTGATCTTGAACTTGTGAGAAAATCGGATCGGACAAAATCTCATTGACTTTATTTTCAATGATATCCAAATATCCGGGCAAATTCTCAACGAAACTCATGGACTGTTCTTGGATCTTCGGCACAATCACCACAACGCCCCAGACGATCAATCCGATGACCAAAATAAAAAGACCGAAAATACTATAGATGCGTTTGATTCCCTTTCGTTCCAGATAATCAACCGCAGGATTCATCAAGTAATACAAAATCCCCGCCAAAATGATTGGCAATCCAACAATTGCCAGAAATTGCCAAATTGGCTCAAATAGATAGGATACTTTCGTAAACATAAACAAGATCAATAAGACGAGTAGAACCACTAATAAACTCGTGACTGCTTGATTATTTAAAAACCACTTCCAAAACCAGGACAAAGGGCGCTTCTCTGTTTCCTTCATTTCCCCGCCTCCTACTTGTAGATAACTTTCATACCAACTTCAAGGGTCGGCAAATTGAAAGGTTCTAAATAGATAGCGCTGGTCAGTTGCTCTTCGGGTACTTCATCGAAGATAAATGTCACATGCTGGATCGTTTGCAAAATTTGATTTGCGATAGGACCGACATGTGTCACGGTGTACGACTGATCCCCAAAAATAAGTGTATCGCCGTTTTCTACGACCAAATCTTGAGAATCTGGAATCGATTGGATCACTGAATACTCCCTTAAGATCTCTGTTGCTTGGTCGCCGAAAAAAATCAGCATTTTTTCTTTTTGATCGATCGCTTGTGGCCCAATCGCTTTGATTGTTCCTTGTTTCATACAACAACCTCCCCTTTATGTTCTTTTTTTATTATAACATAAGAAGTTTTTCTATCCGCCCATTTCCGCATTCTATGGTAGAATTAATAAGAAATCAAACTATTAGGAGGCTTTTTTTATGTTGCAAACGATCTACCTAGGCACTTATACGCGTCGCGAAAGTAAAGGGATCTATTCGATCACTTTAGATACAGAAAAAGAACAATTGGTCGACTTGACCTTGCGTGCGGAAGAAAAGAGCCCAACGTATCTTGCCCGCAGTAAAAAAGAAAGAGTTTATACTGTGACCGAAGTTGATGGCGCAGGCGGTTGTGGTGCTTATACGCCTGAATTTGAGTTGTTGAATACTGTGACCGAAGAAGGCGCACCATTGTGTTATGTAGCAGTAGATGAACCTCGTCAACTTGTTTATGGTGCTAATTATCATAAAGGTGAAGTAAACGTCTACAAAATATTGGCGGACGGCAGTATTGAAGCCACTGATCACATCTATCATGATGAACCTGTTGGTCCTCACGAAAATCAAGACAACCCTCATGTACACTACACAGACTTAACGCCGGATCAACGCTTAGCTGTATGTGATCTTGGAACAGACCGTGTGTATACGTATGACGTTTCTGCTGAAGGAAAATTAACAGAAGCGGCTGTTTATGTTGCAGCTGCCGGAACAGGCCCTCGTCATTTAGTGTTCCATCCTAACCACCAATATGCTTATCTGGTAGGAGAACTAGACAGCTCTTTGACTGTTTTACGCTACAATGAAGCTGATGGCAGCTTTGAAGAAATCCAAAAAGTACCGACTTTACCAGAAGATTTCACCGACTTTAATAGTGGGGCTGCTGTCCGAGTATCAAAAGATGGACGTTTCGTTTATTCATCCAATCGTGGACACAACTCTCTCGTTGTCTTTGAAGTAACTGAAGATGGCGCTGGATTGAATTTCATTCAACGTCTATCAACGGAAGGTGACTTCCCGCGAGACTTTGACTTGGACCCAACCAACAAATTCTTAGTTTGTGCCAATCAAAATTCCGACAACTTGACTTTGTACCGTCGCAACGCCGAAACTGGTGAACTCACTACTATTCAAAAAGACGTTTACGCGCCTGAATGTGTTTGTGTCTTATTTGAAAAATAAAACGATCAGGAGGACTCCCCCATGTTTGATAAAACACCCATCGAGCTTTTACTGAAAGATTTTTCAAATATTTATAATAAGTGCCAGTCAACTTATGAATTGGTCACTAGCCGCCGTTACAATGAAGCCCTCGTCTTATTGACTACGGCTGAAACCTATGCCATTGCAGAAAAAGCCTATATTCGTTGTGATACCTTTAAAGAATTGCAAACATCCGAAGTTACTGGCTTCTTTGATGCTTTTGAGATTTACTATTTTGAATTGAAACAAGTCCTTTTCCATGATGACGATGACTTTGTTTCTCTTAAAAGTCGTTTGGAAAAAATGAAAGAAATGTATGAAGCATTGACAGCCGCATTCAATTTGTTATGATGGTACCAAATAGACGAAAAGGTGATCTCATGAACCAAGAAGAAGTGCTTGAGCGCTTAAAAGAAGAGTTAGAACTTCCTTTTTTCCAAGCAAAATTAGAGGAAAAAAACTATAGCGAAGAAGACTATCAGCAGGTAAAAGCCGATTTGATTCGCTACTTCGATGAATATGTCCGCAATGTAGAAAACTAATCTGATTTTCTTTTACAAGAACATAGAAAGGGTCTGTGTCATAAGTAGCAACTAGACAAGACGATCCGAGGATAACTGGGTGTCATCCATCGTACATTGGTGATGGAAACTTGCTGAAGCGCAAGCACAGTCTCATTCTCCTCGGAATCGTTCGTTTGTTGCATGACTTATGTCACAGCCCTTTTTGGCTTTTTAGTACACGATTTTGAAATTCTGATTCGTCTCAGCTTCTAGTACTGGGTGTTGTTTCAAATAATCAGCAATCAATTCAGTCATATCCACTTGGATCTCCCGTACAATTTTGTCGGCTGTAAACATCGCGTAATTCCCACCGCCTACCGCTCGGTATTGATTTACGACAACTTCCAGCTCCTGTTCCGGCGTGATAGGCTCATTATGGAACAACAAGCGTGTGATTCGTTTGCCAACTGGCTGGTTCATATCAATCATATAGTCGATTCCTTCGTACATATCATAATTGTAGTATTGCGGTTTCGGCTCGATAAAGGCTGGATTAAAGACGATTTTCCCTGCTTCCACGGCTAAGTAATTCGCTGTCTGTTCCAACGCAAGACGCAACTCTGCTCCGGTCACTTTTACGACAGCCAATGTATTAGGATAAATATAATTCGTGATGACATCCCGCATCGTGATCGTTGTACCGAAGCCTTTCCCTTCATTATTGAAGAGCGCTGTCCCAGATATTTCCGCTCCGCTGGCAGCCATCTGAACGCGATTGATAAATTCCACGTATGGATGTTCCACGATCCGTGCCTGCATCGGATCAGTAATTCGCATATCCCCGTTCACTTTCCCTAGCGGCTGATCCAACCAGCTTTCCAATTCCGTCTCAATTGGTTCGATCATTGCCAAAATTGCTTCATCGGCTGAAACTTCTGCCACTGAATGCAATGTCGCTTGTTGATCCGTAATCACTGTTTGACCCTCTTTTTTCTCTATTGTTAATTGGATTCGGCCGATTTGGCTGCCCCGATAACCTGGCTGGACCACAGGGACCCCATTGACAATGGCGGCGATTTCCCGATGTTGGTGTCCAGTAAAGAAAGCGTCAATCCCCGGCACCTCTTGCAGTAACTCATAGCCTTCATTCTCTCCGGTCAACAATTCGGTGGCTTCACCGGTTACCAAATCTTTCTCAAAACCGCCATGATAGCTGACGATGACAAGATCTGCTTGTTTCCTTAGCTCTGGCACATATTTTTTTGCCGTTTGGATAATGCTTTCGAACCGCATCCCTTTGATGGTAGCTGGTTGTTCCCAATGAGGAATATACTGGGTCACCAATCCCAACACCGCAATCTTAATCCCATCTTTTTCAAGGATCGTATAGGCTTTGCCGAAATAGGGCTGTCCCTCTTCATTTAAGATGTTCGCTGCTAAAACAGGGGACTGATAACTAGCGATTGCCTCTTGAAGATACGTTAATCCATAATTAAATTCATGGTTTCCTAAAACATGGACATCGTATGCCATGTGATTGATCACTTTGGTCAATTCTGCTACCGGATGCTGGCTTTTGGCAATATAATAACTCAGTGGGGATCCTTGGATAAAATCGCCATTTTCGATCATTACAACAGGACCATCGGCTTCGGCTTTTAACTGCTTTAGTTTCGTTGCGACTTTCGCTGCCCCAATAGCCAGATCGTGGTCGTCGGCGAAATTAGTTGGGTAGACATAGCCGTGCATGTCGCTGGTTTCAAGAAAGGTGATTTGCATTTTCTCATTACTCCTCTAACATTTATGTAAAAGAGACCGCAGGGATATCTGACGGTCTCTTTCGGGTTGATAGGGTCATTGTCTGGCCCTTTTACGAGCAGAACTATTGATTCCAAACATCCTCAAGTTGTGGAATGGAATCTTTAATCAATTTATCGGTATCTTTGTCAGTATTCGACAAAATATTCTCCATGATGGAACGAACTTCATTGTAAGCTGAGTCTGCATTTTCAATTACTGGGATCGAGAAAAGTTCTTTTGTTGCTTCACTTAACTCAGAAGCAACTTTCGTATCTGGATTGTTCTTGTATTCATCACTATCTAAAACAGATTGAACAACTGGCATGTATCCTGTTGAAACTGCCCATTCTAATTGTGACTCAGGAGAAGTCAAAAACTTCATGTATTCAAAAGCAGCGGTACGCTCCTCTGGAGATGCACTTGTGAACATATATAAGTCTGTTCCTTGTTGTAGATTGATTTTTTCTGGGCGGGCAGAGACACCATATTCAAATTTGCCTTCGGTGTCTTTTTTGACATATCCTTCTCCAGCAATCGAGCCGATGAACATCGCAACTTGTTCGTTTGCGAATGGTCCTGAAAGATATTGATCGGATCCAGCAATACGGAAGTAGCCGTCTTTCACACCTTCCGCATAATAATTGATGACTTCTTTCGATTCATCGCTGTCTAGCTGTAAATCCTTGTTAAAATCAACACCTTTGTTCTTCATGCCAATAGCATAGTAGTTATTCAATGAATCAAAGCCAGCACCAACAACGCTGCCATTTGATTTTTCGTAAATTGTTTTTGAAGCTTCTTTTAACTCATCTAATGTTGTCGGCACTTCTACACCATATTCTTTTAAAAGATCTGCATTGTAGAATAACATTTCCGTTGATTTGTTGAAAGGAATACCATATTGGACACCATCAATTTGTGCACCTTCTAATAATGAAGAGCGAATTTCTTCTTGGTCACCCCAACCAATCGTATCATTATCGATATACTCGCCTAAATCAACAAGCATTTCATCTTGAGCTGCATTCCAAAGCCAACCTGGATACGCTTGTGTGATGGTTGGCAAATCTTTTGGTGAAGGTAGTGTCGAATTGATTTTCGCCTGCAGATCGGAGTACTGAGATTGATTTTGCAGTTCTACTTTCACATTTGGGTTTGCTTCCATAAACTCATCTGTCAGTTTCGTCAGTGCTTCTTCTTGTGCACCATTCATTGCATGCCAGAATGTGACAGTAGTATCTTTAGGAACCTCTGTAACGATCTCATCGCTGCCTTTTGCACTGTCATTTGAGCCATTGTTGCCGCATGCCCCTAACACTAAAGTTGCCGCAGCCACTGCTGCAAATGCTAGTTTTTTTGATTTCATTCTTTACTCTCCTCTATCCTTTTATAGTTCTATTTTCTCGCCACGTTCTGGCAATATTCTTTCGCCATACGGATTCACCAGTTTCTCTGGTTTCAAGGTATGGATTGGAACCAATCTTTTTGGTTCGATCCACGCAATAATCTGATCAAGATCCTCAGGAACTGCGTGTCCCGAAACCGGCAGCCGTACAAACTCAATTTCCAGCTTTGCTAACAAAGCGAGAAACTCTTCATAGGCAGGATCAAAAGCCCCCAACGGTTGTGCATCGCTATGGATATACAGACTGCCTGGTTGTAAATTTTCAAAATGGTCAACTGCTTGCCAGACATACTGGCCAGTGTCGACACATAAAGAACGATAATCAATTTCTAGCGCAGGATCTAACTCTGCTAAGGAAGCTCCGCCTTCAACCGTGTAATAGGGAACTTCTCTGTCAAAGATTTCTTTCAGTAATACTGCTTGGTGTGCTTCAAGGACGATCGTTCGAGGACAAGCATCCACCAAAGCTAAAAAGCGCTCTACATTGGCAGGATAGCCGTTGAAAGTGATTTGCCGTTGTGGATTTTTTTCGACCAACTCGACAAAAGCCGCTACCAATTCTTTCTCACTGGCTACTTCGATAGTATCTGGATCGCTTTCTCTTTCAGGAAAACTGATACTGACTCCTTCCATCATCAATAGATCCGTGTGTTTGGCTAACTGACAAAATTCTTTTGTCCGCTCTGGATGATAGCCATGCAACCGCAAATCGCCCGTATAGGCAATAAAGTGATCCGGTGTTCGAATCAGCAATGCCGCGGCACCATAGGCGTCGTGGTCCACAGGAACGATCTCTACTTCGATCTCACCAACTTTGATCACATCGTGGGGTTCCAAGCCAATCATTTCCCGCACAAAGGCAGGGGCTTCATGAGGAGTAGGAATCAAAAAATCACCGGTGCGATTCAATGCTTTTAGGATCGCTTTGGTTTCTTTCAAGGTATACAAAGGGATTGCAGGGTCCAAATAATTGACCATCTTTGAATGATCAAGATGGGCATGAGATAGAAAAACAGCTGTTTCTTGATAGTCCTTTTGTTCTGATCCATGATACGTATAAGACAGACGAGGATCATAGACATTGCGCAATTGCGGGACCCAGCGATGATCCACTAAGGTCTGTAATGCTTCGTCGGGTAATGGCTGCTCTGGGTGATACTCCGAACCAAAATCGAAGAAAATATGGGCATCTTTGTATGCCACTTCGATGACGGTGCCGCCGATCGTGAGAATACCACTGTGAAATGTAACTGTTGTTTTAGCCTTTGATGCCATCTTTTGCCACTCCTTTAATAATCTCTTTTCTAAAAATCAAATAAATGATCAAAATCGGAATGACAGTCAATGTCGCAGCTGCCATCTGCAAATGAACATCGCTACCGCTTTCTGATGTGAAGGCCGCTAGCCCATTGTTCAACAACCGATATTTTTTTTCATTCGTGACTAACAATGGCCACAAGAAAGAATTCCAGCTCGAGATAAAGGTCAAGATGCCAACAGTCACTAGTGCCGGTTTAGACATTGGGATCAATATCCGCCGTATGTAAGCCATATCGCTTGCACCATCGATTTTTGCTGCTTTATAAAAGGTATTCGAAATGCTTTTCAAATAGCCATTCAGGTAATAAATATAAAAGATACTCGTCAGAAAGGGAATAATCAACGCACTGTAAGTATTCAACAACCCCATTTGAGCAATCGTGTTGTAGTTGGTAAAGATGATTGATTCATAAGGAACCATCAATAAGGAAATCATTAGAGCAATCACAAGCCCTTTGAATTTGAATTCCAAACTAGTCAATGCAAAAGCTGCCAGAATAGCAGTAATCAATGTGGCGATAGTCGTGACTGCTGAAACAAAGACTGTATTCAGAAAGTAACGAAGAAATGGTGCTTTGGTAAAGACTTCGGCATAGTTGCTCCATTGAAAGGACTCCGGCAAAATCGTAGGCGGAATACTGGTGGCCTCACTATAAGTCATCAGTCCCGCGAGAATCATATAAATAAACGGAAAAATCGTGATGATCGCTAAGAGCGCCAAAAAAATCAGAGAGATGAGGGTTACGACTTTTTTCATCTTATTCCCCTACTTTCTTTAAAATTTTATTTTGGATAAAGGTCACCGCCAAAATAATAACAAAGAGAATCACAGTCGCAGCCATTGCGATCCCAGGACGGCCCGCAATATGGAATTTGTCATAAATATAATAGACAGCTGTGGTTGCGCTTTTGGCGATACCGGGTTGACCACCAAACAAGGCATAGACTTGTGTATAGACTTTAAAGGCACTGATGATATTAACGGTCAACAAGAAGGCAAATGTCGGAATCAACTGCGGAAAAGTAATCTTGCGAAAAATCTCCCAGTTATTGGCGCCAAACATTTTTGCGATCTTATAATGTTCTTTGTCAATGTTACGCATCCCTGCTAAGAGAATAATAATATTGAAGGCCAAACTGCTCCAAATCCCAAAAATGATCAGTGTCGGCATACTCATATTGACATTATCCAGCCAATTGACGGCGGGAATCCCCACTAAGCCCAGCAAGTAGTTGATGATCCCATAAGACCCATTAAAGAAATAGCGAAACACGATCCCAATGGCGATGGTACTGGTGACATACGGCATAAAGAAGATCGTCTCAAAAAAGCTCTTATGTTTCACCTTTTCAAAGATGATCCAAGCGATCGCTAGTGAAATCACTAATGCAATAGGAACCACAGCGAATGCAAACCAAGCTGTATTCTTTAGCGCCTTGAAAAACACTGGATCCGTCAGCACTTTTTGGTAGTTTTCTAATCCGGCATATCGCTGATTGATCAATGATCCTTTTTGAAAACTCATAAACAATGAACGAAATAATGGATACACACTAAAGAGCAAAATAATGACTAGTGAGGGCAATAAGAACAGCCAAGCTTTGGGTTGATTTTCGGGATTATAATTTTTCTTGAACATCAATAAACTCGCTCCCCTTTTTCATCAAAGATGAACGCTTTTTTGTAATTGAAGTCAAAAGCTAAGTGTGCTCCTTCTTCAATGATTTCTTCGATGCTAACGATCGATTTAACGTGGATGTCAGCCAGATCAAAGTTCAAGATCCGTTCACGACCAATTAGTTCAACACTTTTTATCTCGGTATTGAATAATGGTGTTTGGGTCGTCGTTAACACATCTTCTGGACGGATCCCTAAAGTATAATGACCATCTGTCAACGTTTTCTTGAAGCGGATATCCACGAAGCACTCTGTAGGGATCGTGAATTCTGGATGATGCATGACACCATCTGTCACTTCCACTGGCAAGATATTGATAATTGGGTTTCCGATAAACTTTGCAACGAATAAATTATTGGGTTCTAAATAAAGATTTTGCGGATCATCATTTTGCTGGATCACGCCTTCATTCATCAAAATGATTTTGTCACTGATAGACAACGCTTCTTCTTGGTCATGAGTCACAAAAATCGTCGTGATCCCAACTTCTTTGACTAAGCGACGAATCTCCTCGCGAATCTTTAAACGCAAACGCGCATCTAAATTACTCAATGGTTCATCCAGCAATAGTACTTCAGGATTTTGGACTAACGCACGAGTGATGGCAACCCGCTGTTGCTGCCCACCAGACAATGTACCAGGTTTTTTATCCTTCAATTCTTCAATATTGGTCAGCTGCATATATTTTTCAGCAATTTGCTGCGCTTCGTTTTTCTTGATTTTTTTATCACCAACAGTCAGTGGAAACATGACATTTTCTAAAACGGTCATATGAGGATACAAGGCATAATTTTGAAAAACAAAGCCGATATTGCGATCCTTTGGCTCCGTTTTCACCACGGAATTTCCGTTAAAGCGGATATCCCCATCTGTCGGACTCAACAATCCAGCGATCAAATTCAAAATCGTTGACTTCCCACAGCCACTAGGCCCAAGTAAACAAACAAGATCGCCCTTCTCGATCGTAAAATCCACCGCTTTCAAAGCTTCAAACTTGTTGTCAAAGACCTTCTTCAACCCAACTACTTCTATCAAAAAAAGAACCTCCATTATTTTTCTCTTTGCCGCTTTTGTTCGACCAGCAAGATAGGAACACAAAAACAGCTGAATTCTTACAGGCTGTTGTCAAACGCTCAAAGAAATTCGATTTTTATGATAACAAATGAATATTTTTATTCGGTACTGTTATTGTAAATCTTTTGTAAAACCCTTTGGTAATTATGATAGAAATTTTAATTAACTAGCAGAACGATGAGAAAAAAATGAGATTGTTGAACGACAGAATATTGCATTGTAAGGCTTTTTTTCTTGCAAAATAAATAAAAAAAGAAAAAACAGGCACCCCATTTATTATTTTTTATCTAGACCACTCAAATCAAAAAAACAGACTAACGATCAAAATAGGGTAGCTTTCTCAAAAACCCACCACTTTAAAATAACAAAACCGGGATAAGATTTAAAAAAATCCTATCCCGGTTCGATTTATGGACGCGCTAGATCTGTATGTCCAAGCAAAAATTGTTGTGTAGACACTTGATCCAGAAAATGGCGATCATGTTCAATGATCAACATCGTCGGTTGGACAAGTTGGATCACTTCAGCTAACTGATTCTGATTAAAGACATCCAGATAATTCAAGGGTTCATCCCAGATAAACAGCTCAGCAGGGGTTGCCAACGATTTTGCCAATTCCACACGCTTACGCTGCCCCATACTCATATCTTCGATTCGGGTCTGAAAGACATTTCGCTCCACGCCCAATTTCTTCAGATTATTCAACAATTCTTGATAATCCAATCGGTGGGATTCAGCAAACTCAGTCAAGGTGCCTCGATTATCCTCGTAATTTTGGCGAACACGACTGATGGACAAATGTTGCGGCATCCAAACAGAGCCGGTGACAGTTCCAGTAAAATGACCTAATAGGCCAGCCACTAAACTCGATTTGCCAGAACCATTTGCACCCAAAATACCAATCCGGTCACCAGCTTCGATGGTAAAATTCAACGGATCAAACAACGGTTGCTCATACGTCAATTGCAAATTTTCCACTCGCAGCAAAACTTTGTGATGCGTGGCTTTAACATTCATAGAAAGGGGATCGATATATTCGATGTCTTTCAACAACTGTTCTTTGACTTGTGCTTGATCTTCCATCCGCTTGACGATTGCTTTGGATCGTTTCATCGTTCTGGCTGCCCGAGCACCAATCGCCCCTGTGTCATAGACTGCTCCACTGCCTTTTTTTGTTGGTGATCCCAGTTTATCTCGTTCCCGTCCTCGTGACCATTCTGCTTTTTCGGCAGCCGTTTGCTTTAAACGGCCGATCTCTTTTTTCAGTTTAACATTTTGCTCCTGTTCAAACTGATCTTGCCGTTGCTTTTGTTCTTCGTAAACAGAAAAGTTCCCCTGATAAATCACTAGTCGGCTTTTTTCAATCGATAAAATGTGATCCACCACTTCGTCAACAAAGTGTCGATCATGGCTGACGACGATAAAGCCTTTTTTCCGTTTTAGATAAGCAGCTACATGAGCACGAGCTGTAATGTCTAAATGATTGGTGGGTTCATCGATCAACGGAAAGTGTTCCTCATCGATGAACAGTAGTGCAAGTAAAACTTTGGTTTGTTCCCCACCAGACAATGTCTCAAATGGACGCCAGAGGACATCTGGATCCAACTGAAGCAAATTTAACTCTCGCTCGATCTGCCATTGCTCAAAGTCACACAGATCTTGTAATGTATCATAGGTTAGTTGTTGCGGATCTGCCACTGGTTGAGGAAAGTAAACGAATGCTTGCTGATGGGTGATAGTCCCGCTATAAGGCAATTGGTCTTGCAGTAATTTGAGTAAAGTAGTTTTCCCCCGACCATTTCGACCGATCAAACCTAATTTCCACTGGGTATCGATCACCAAATCAGCTTGATCGAACAGCAGATGATTCTGAGTATCGAAGCCAAAACTTAATTGATCTATTTTTATATTTGACATTTTTGTACCTCCTGTCTATCTCTAGACAAAAACTGCGCCTATTTTCAGGTCAGGTTCCAGAAAAGTACACAAAAAGACCCTCCAGAAAAACACACCAATCCTGAAAATCTGCACACTGCTCCCTAGAGAACATGATTCTATGCAGCTTCCAACAAATTGGTTAGTTTTTCAATGGAGGATCCCTCATTTCGTTTATAAGTTGTTTTCAGTATAGCATCTACCGCGAAAAACCGCAATTGGCGATACTTGTTTTTAGATTAGCAGTGAAACGATACTAACAAACTGTTAGGTAAATTTATTCACAATGTCTTTTGCAGTTATTTTATTATTTTGAGTAAAAAAACATTTATAAAAATAAAAAAACCATCAGGTTGGTTAGTCCTGATGGCAAAAGGAGTAAAATGAAAAATAAAAAGGTTGTTGGTTGTGAATTCATTATACATCCACCATCATCATTTTACATAAGAATAACATAACATTTAAATTAAATAACTCTCGTTTAAGAAACGAACTTTATCATTTTTTTAACAAGAGAGCTGTCATCCGCTGAATTGCAAAAGAGATTTCATCAGTGGCTTCGTCTTGTTTTTTCTCTGACGCATCGAAAGCTTCCCGATCGACCCCATCAGCAATACTTAGAATCATTTCTTCACAGCCAGCAACATACTTCGTATATGCTCGTTCAAATTTTTTGTGGATCCCCATGACCGTTGCAGGCGGGCGTAATTTAGAGATCTGTTCCAGCATCAAACGATATTTGTCCGTTCCTTTTTTAAAGGACGCTTCGATTGTTTCCAGACGCTCTGGTGATAGTTCAGATTCCTTTTTTTTATCGAGAGCCTGACGAATCTCTTCATAATTCGGATTCATGGTTTCCCCGATTTTCTCTGTCTCTTTCACTAGATCATTGATTGTTTGTACATAAAAACCTAAATTCGGTCGCACGATTCATTCCCCTACTTTCTTCTTAGCTATCTTTTATTTTACCGTTTATTGCCAAAAATGAAAAGGTCGGCAAAAGCAGATTGTTCATTCGCTCCTATTATTCATTTACGACGATTGGTGTGAACAAAAACCGCAGTCAGAATACTCTGCCTGCGGAATAAATTTAGAGACTGCTTATTTTTTGCCCATTGCACGTTGGACAGCTTTAACGATCTCAACGATCGGGATGATCGCGAAGGATGCACCTAGAACGATTCCCCATTGATAGAGATCTAAATGAGCCACTCGGAAGATGTCATTTAATCCAGGAACAACAATGATGACCATCATCAATGCAAAGGAAAGCAAGATTGCCCAGTTAAAGGTTTTGTTGCGGAAAGGTCCCACTTTGAATAATGATTGGTAAACAGACTTAACGTTAAAGGCATGGAACAGTTGCATCAATCCTAGTGTAGCAAACGCCATTGTCAATGCATCCGCATGGATTGCATCATAGGTATCGTGTACCGGCCATTGAATTGCTGACCAGTAGACGAACAAGACCGTTGCAGCTTCCAAGATCCCTTGATAGATGATACTGCTCATGACTCCACCAGAGAAGAAGTTCGAATTCCGGCCACGAGGGGCATGCTTCATCAAATCTTTCTCAGCTGGCTCCATTCCCAATGCGATTGCAGGGAAAGTATCTGTTACAAGGTTGATCCACAACAGATGGATCGGCAACAGTGTATCCCAGCCCCATAAGGTAGCTAAGAACAATGTCAAAACTTCACCTAAGTTAGCCGCTAACAAATATTGGATCGCTTTTTGGATGTTTGAGAAAACTTTGCGTCCTTCTTCAACAGCCACAACGATTGTTGCGAAGTTATCATCAGCCAGAACCATATCCGAAGCACCCTTAGATACTTCAGTCCCAGTGATTCCCATACCAACACCGATATCAGCTTGTTTCAGTGCTGGCGCATCATTGACACCATCACCTGTCATAGCGACGACTTTGCCTTCATGTTGCCATGCTTTCACGATCCGAACTTTATGTTCAGGTGAAACCCGTGCATAAACCGAGTAATGAGTCACTTTTTGTGCAAACTCCTCATCACTCATTTTGTTCAATTCAGCACCCGTCAATACAGCTGCGTCATCACCAGGCTTGATGATTCCTAGACGTCCAGCGATTGCTTCTGCTGTGTCTCGGTGGTCTCCTGTGATCATGATTGGACGAATACCAGCTTCTTTAGCTACTCGCACAGCATCGGCTGCTTCAGCCCGTTCAGGGTCGATCATCCCTACAAGACCAGCAAAGACTAGATCATTTTCTACGATTTCTGATTCCAAGTTTTCTGGTACTGCATCTACATACTTGTATGCCATTCCCAAGACACGAAGCGCTTGTTTGGCCATATCTGTATTGTTGAACAAGATTTTTTGTTTTTCTTCTTCAGTCATTGGTACTTCTTGTCCGTTCAACAAGACTTTTGACGCACGTCCCAATAAGACATCAGGCGCGCCTTTCACTGCAACTAAGTAACGACCATCTTCTTGTTCATGGATCGTACTCATCAATTTACGATCCGAATCAAATGGCAGATCCGCTACACGAGGTTCTGCACTCACTTGATCTTTCACATGGAAGCCTTGATCCATCCCGAATTGAACAAGTGCTGTTTCAGTAGGATCACCAATCAAGTTGCCTTCCTCACCGAACTTAGTATCATTCGCGAAGTTCATGACTTTCAGAGCCATTGTATCCAATGGAATGTCTTCAGAAGCAGCATGTTGCTTGTCATTGACATAAAGTTTTTCAACTGTCATTTGGTTTAGTGTCAATGTACCTGTTTTATCTGATGCGATGATGTCTGTCGCACCCAATGTTTCTACTGCCGGTAATTTACGAATAACAGCGTTTCGTTTGGCCATGACTTGCGTGCCTAGTGCTAAGATGATCGTTACGATCGCTGGCAATCCTTCTGGAATCGCAGCAACCGCAAGAGAGATTGATGTCAGCAACATGTCGACCCAAGAAGTATTATTGAAGATCGTACCAACAAAGAACATAATTACGGCGATCACGATGATGGCGATCGTCAAGAATTTACCAAGTTCATTCAAGTTACGTTTCAACGGCGTTTCCGTTTCTTCGGCTCTTGCTAACATACCAGCGATCTTACCGACTTCTGTCGCCATCCCTGTATTGACAACGACCCCTTTTCCCCGTCCATAAGTCACATTACTGTTGGAGTAAGCCATATTGACACGATCACCGATCCCAACATCTGTTGCATCGATCACAGTCAATTCTTTTTCTACGGGTACCGATTCACCAGTTAATGCCGCTTCTTCGATTTTCAGAGAACTAGCTTCTAATAAGCGTAAATCAGCTGGTACCACATCGCCGGCTTCTAAAAGAACGATATCTCCGGGAACCAGTTCATCGCTTTTGATCGTCACCGTATGCCCATTTCGTAACACATTGGCATTGGGCGTCGACATTTCCCGCAACGCTTCGATGGCTTGTTCGGCCTTCGCTTCTTGAACCACGCCCATGATCGCATTGATAATAACAACGGCTAAAATAATGATTGAATCGACGATTTCATGTGACACGACAGCAGAAATGATCGCAGCGGCTAACAAGACGATGATCATCAAATCTTTGAATTGTTCAAAGAATTTTTGAGCCATCGATTTTTTCTTACCTTCTTCTAATTCATTGGCGCCATATTGTGACAGACGACTTTTGGCTTCGTCATTTGTCAAACCGTTGGCATCGGTTTGCAGCTCTTTCAGAACAGCCTCAGCTTCTTGTGCATAAAAAGCTTGCGAGAGTTGCTCTTTTTTATTCTCTTCAGACATGTTTTTCCTCCTTTATTCTTCTTCCTTCTTTATTGTACATGAAATGAAAAAAAATAGACTCATGTATGCACTAAAACACATACACGAGTCTCACTATTTAAGGCAACACCAGAAATTTCTTTCAGGATGGTGATGTTGCCGCAACGATAAGCTGCCAGTTACTCCCTCATGATCATCTCAATAAAGACCATTATACAAAATGTTTCATTCGGTTGCAATTTCATTTTCTGAAAAAAGAACAGAAATGATTAAATACTGTCTCGCTTAGGCAATGATTGATCCGTTAGGCATTCCCTTTGGAGCTTCAACAATTTTTAATCGTCCTTCGGTATCTTCCGCGGAAAGGATCATCCCTTGACTGATTTGCCCCCGCATCTTACGTGGTTTCAGATTCGCTACGATTACGACTTTCTTACCAATCAAATCTTGCGGCTCTGGATAAAACTCAGCGATTCCTGACAAGATTTGTCGATCTTGATCATCACCCGCAGCTAAGCGAAATTGAAGCAGTTTATCTGCTCCTTTGACTTTTTGACAGTCGATCACTTCAGCTACTTTCAATTCGATCTTGTCGAAATCATCGTATTTGATCTCTGTTTTTTCAGAAGCAAGAACCGTTTCTTCTGGGTTCCATTTGACTGTTTCAGCAGTGCTTTGCGTTCCTTCCGCCATTTTCTTCTGGATATAAGCGACTTCCGTCTCTAATTCCAAACGAGGGAAGATTGGCGTTCCTTTAGCCACTACTTTGGTATCACTAGGAAATTCACCGAACCGCAAGTCTTTCAAGTCCATGGCTTCTGAAGTTAAGCCTAACTGATGGAAAATATTTGCCGGTGTTTCGGTCATGATCGGTTGCAGCAAGATTGCTACGATTCGCAAGCTTTCTGCAAGATGGACCATCACACTGTCTAATTCTGCTTTTTTCTCAGGATCTTTGGCCAATACCCACGGTTGTGTTTCATCGATGTATTTGTTGGCACGAGAGATCAACGTCCATACTTCCGACAATGCAGTACTGAATTCCATCTTGTCCATTGCTTCATGGTAGCGACCTACGACGTTGGCTGCGGTTGTCGACAACTCACTATCGTAAGGAGTTACTTTTGAGGCATATTTAGGAACGATTCCTTCACAATACTTATTGATCATAGCGATAGTGCGGTTTAATAGATTACCCAGGTCATTGGCTAGATCATAGTTTACCCGAGAAACAAAGTCTTCTGGTGTAAAAACGCCGTCACTGCCAAAAGGCACTGCCCGCAGCAAGTAGTAGCGCAAAGCATCCAAGCTATAGCGCTCAACAAGCATCTCTGGATAAACGACATTGCCTTTAGATTTCGACATTTTGCCGTCTTTCATCATCAGCCAACCATGACCGAAGATTTTTTTAGGCAATGGCAAATCTAATGCCATCAGCATGATTGGCCAATAGATCGTATGGAAACGAACGATTTCTTTCCCAACCATATGAACATCTGCCGGCCAGTATTTTTGGAACAATGAATCGTCATCGGAACCATAGCCTAGTGCTGTAATATAGTTTGATAAAGCATCGATCCAAACATAGACCACATGTTCAGGACTCGCCGTTACTGGAATCCCCCACTTGAAAGTTGTTCTGGAGACAGCTAAATCTTCTAAACCTGGCTTGATGAAATTATTGATCATTTCATTCTTACGGGATTCAGGTTGGATAAATTCTGGGTGCTCATCATAATATTGCACCAGACGATCTGCATACTTGCTCATGCGGAAGAAGTACGAAGACTCTTTTACTAATTCTACTTCGTGGCCGCTTGGTGCTTTCCCACCGATCACATGTCCTTCTTCATCACGATAAACTTCTGCCAATTGCGTTTCTGTGAAGTATTCTTCATCAGAGACAGAGTACCAGCCTTCATACTCGCCAAGATAAATATCTCCTTGGTCCAATAATTGTTGAAAGATTTTTTGGACTGCCTTTTTGTGATAGTCGTCCGTTGTCCGGATAAATTTATCGTAGCTGATGTCCAATGTTTTCCACAATTTTTTGACATCGGCAGCCATTTTATCTACATATTCTTGTGGATCAACACCTAGTTCTTCCGCTTTTTTTTCGATTTTTTGCCCGTGTTCATCAACACCAGTCAAATAAAACACATCAAAGCCCATTAGACGTTTATAACGTGCTACTGCGTCGCAAGCTATCGTTGTATAAGAATTTCCGATATGCAATTTGCCGCTTGGATAATAGATTGGCGTCGTAATATAAAATGTTTCTTTTTCAGCCATGGGCGTACGTCCTCCTTTTCACCTGTAAAGTGTATACTAAGGTAGTATACCATAATTTTCTGTGAGTTTTTCCTTTTTTCTTTTGCCCAAATTGATGAGATGATTTTACTATCAGCTCCTTTTGGTTTATGAGCTGTTTTTTTGCTATAATAGGAATGAACGTTTGAAAGAGAGGGTTTTTCGCTTGAAAAAACAACAACAGCGCTTCATGATCTTAGCTGTTTTAACGATCATCCATTTGATTTTTTCTAGTTTTTATTTGTATTTTTACGGCTATTTCAATGGGCAAAATCTAGCTAGCTTCTTTGTGGTCATCACATCATTGCTTCGTTATGGGTTCCTGCTATGGATCGCTGTGTGGGGATATTTAGCCATGAAGCACACACAAAAAGCGGCATTCTTCTATTTAGCACTCTTTTTTATCAATTTGATTTTTCCCTATTTTTTTAACTAATCCATCATCATTATTATTTCATCATATCAGGAGTAGGAGACAGGAATGAAAGAATTCACCTCAAAAACAGCAGAAAAAGAGTATTATGAAAAAGAAGCTTCTGAAGCAGAATTTTTAACTTGGTATCGCAGTCAGGACCAGCCAAAATATGAGAAGCCTTCTGTGACAGTCGATATGGTCTTGATGTGTTACAACAAAGAAGAAGAAGAACTGAAGATTGCACTGATTCAGCGAAAAGGGCATCCCTTTCGAAATTCTTGGGCTTTACCGGGTGGTTTCGTCAATCCGAATGAGTCAACTGGTCAAAGTGTCATTCGCGAGACGCAAGAAGAGATCGGCGTAACCATCTCAAAGCAAAACATCGAACAACTCCATACCTTCAGCACACCAGGGCGAGACCCGCGGGGCTGGGTCATTACGGTCAGTTATCTCGCTTTTATCGGCGAAGAACCTTTGAGCGCTGGGGATGATGCCAATCAAGTCCGCTGGTTTTCATTAGAGAGAAAGGCGAACCAAATCTTTTTATCTAGTGGCGATGTTGAGATTATCTTGGACCTAGTCTCGGGACAATCTGTCGGTAAGGATACATTGGCTTTTGACCATAGTGCGATTATTTTGAAAGCATTTGAACGAGTGGCAAACAAAATGGAACACGAACCACAAGTACTGCTGGTTCTCGGCGAAAGCTTCACGATCACTGAAGCACGTAAAGTCTTCGCTAAATTTTTGGGGATCGATTTTAAATTGATTGACCATTCAAATTTCAAAAAAGCCATGCTTCAATATTTCACGGAAATCGGTGAAAAGCCCGTCGGTATTGGACGACCTTCGAAAATCTATGAATTGAATGCTGATGTGCTTGGCGACAAAATGTAGGCCGTGCAAAGAGGCTGCAACACAAGCAAACAAGAACCGAAACGATAGACGAATCACTTTCAGCTGAGCATAAAGCCAGCGTCTGTGGGTTTGTGTATCGTTTGGGTATTTTTTGTTTTGCCTGACGTCACAGCCTCTTCGCTGGTTAATCATAATTAGTGAGCAGAATTCCTAGAAACAAAAATCCAAAGATTTTTTCTATCCCCTAGGCGATCCCTGGCGCTCCTCCCAGTTCGTTTCACTTTCGATTACACGCAACATTTGCGTCATTTTTTGACACTCTTTGGCCGACAAAGAAATAAATCGGACTTCTTTGCCGTACCACTCTGCTTTGTACGTGATTTTACGAATAAACTGATGCCAGTCACTGACTGAAAAATTCCCTGTAGATCTACAAGTCTCATCGATCAGCCGTTCCAAAAAAATCGTATCGTATTGTTTGACCAGATGAAAGGTTACTTGATCGATGTATTCTTTTTTTTGATCACGATGCGCTCGATATAGCTGAGAAACTTTTCCTTTTTGTTTTTGATAATTACGAGCATGACTAAGCACCATTTTTTTTCGTTTGACAGCTTTTGCTTTCACATTTAGTTTTCGTTCTGCACGGGCCAGTCTTTGTTGAGATTTGATGGCATTGGTACTGATAAAGGGTAACTGTGCATTGGCCTCTACCAACACTTCTGGATGATAAACCAAGGCAATCTTTCGTTGGTTCTTCGGCAAGGGCTGAATTTCTTCGATGCAAAGAATCGAAATATAAAATTCAGTATTGTTTCTTGCAGAAATCGTCGCCGATTTAATCTGACCATTGATTGGCCGATGACGCTTGACTGCAACGAATGATTTCAATTTAGGCAATTTCAACTGATCATCGACCAAGTAGATCGTATGTTGTTGATTGTTTGTCGTATACGATTGCCAAATATTCTTTTTCGTCTTCAGTTTAGGAAAGCCTGCTCGCTTTTGAAAATAGTTGCGAAAAGCCCGTTCCAAATTGCGCTGAGCGTTGGCCAGTGCCAAACTGTCGGTCTCTTTTAAAAAAGGATACTCTTTTTTTAATTTTGCAGGTGTTAGTTTTTCTTTTTCTGCATTTGTAGTAAGTTCTTCCATCTTTGCTTTTAGCAATTGATTATAGGTGAAGCGTACGCAACCAAACGTTTGGATAAAGAACTGCTTTTGTTCCTCTGTAGGATAGATCCGAAATTTGTATGCTTTTAAAACACTCAGTTTCATCTCCTCCTAAACAGGTCTACCCCTTTTTTTGTGCCAATTTTTTCTGATACTGTGCCGCTTCTTCCTTCGTAGCATAAATAAAATGCCCCTCTGCGATTTCTTCCATGGCACGAGGCTTGTCATCTGTTGGTTCGCTGACGTATTTGATGCGCTTCCGTTCTCGTTCATGATCTGGGTCTGGCAGTGGAATCGCCGACAAGAGACTCTCTGTGTACGGATGGACCCCATAATGATAGATTTCATCACTAGAACCTACTTCCAAAAGTTTACCATTATGCATCACACCGATGCGATCGCTGATATGTTTGACCATTGATAGGTCATGGGCAATGAATAGATAAGTCAGCTTATGTTCTTGCTGTAAATCTTGCAGCAAATTGACGATTTGGGCCTGAATCGAAACATCCAGAGCCGAAATCGGTTCATCACAGATGATGAACTTGGGATCTACCGCTAGTGCTCGGGCAATCCCAATCCGTTGCCGCTGTCCTCCGGAAAATTCGTGGGGATAGCGAGTTCCATGACTTGGGTTTAAACCAACAGTTTTCAACAAATCATCTACGCGCTGGTTGCGTTCCTTTTCGTTTTTTGCCAATCCGTTGATATCGATCCCTTCAGCAATGATATCGCGAACTTTCATTCGAGGATTCAATGATGCATACGGATCTTGGAAAACCATTTGTACTTCTCGACGGAAATCAGCTAAATCTTTTTTGCCTTTGATTTTCATGACATCTTGTCCATCAAACAAGATTTCTCCTGCCGTGGGATGATTCAGTCGAATGACCGTTCGACCAGTCGTTGACTTCCCACTACCGGATTCTCCTACTAGTCCAAAGGTTTCTCCTTCATAGATCTGAAAGGAGATATCATCTACAGCCCTGACTTCGTCTTTGCGGCCGACATTAAAATATTGTTTTAAGTTCTTTACTTCAAGCAACACTTTCTCCAATGGGTTCTCCTCCTTTATACAGATGCCTGTCTAGTTTTTTCTTGGAATTTTTTCCAACGAATCAAGATTTCATCCGGAGGGGTAACCTTAGGAGCTTGCGGAGCTAAAAGCCACGTAGCTGCTTTATGGGTCGGTGAAACATCAAAGAATGGTGGTTGCTGTTCGGCATCGATCTGCAAAGCAAACTCATTTCTAGGATAAAAAGCATCCCCAGTCGGCGGATCCAACAAATCTGGTGGTGAGCCAGGAATCGCATAAAGACGATCCCCCGTCCCCTCCAAGGTAGGCATGGAACCTAACAGCCCCCAAGTGTAAGGATGCTGTGGATTATAGAATATTTCTTCTGCTGTTCCCACCTCTACGATTTTGCCGCCATACATGACGGCTACCCGATCTGCCACATTTGCTACTACTCCTAAATCATGGGTAATAAAAATGATCGATGAATTGATTTTTTGTTGGATATCTTTCAACAACTCAAGGATTTGGGCTTGAATCGTTACATCCAGTGCCGTAGTCGGCTCATCAGCAATCAGGATTTGTGGATAACAGATTAATGCGATGGCAATGACGATCCGTTGCCGTTGTCCCCCTGAAAATTGATGCGGATAATTTTTCAAACGCTTCTCAGCATTCGGAATCCCTACCAGATTCAAAAGATCCAAGGCTTGTCGGAGTCCTTCTTTTTTACTAAGTTTGTTATGTTTCATCAAAGATTCGGCCACTTGTTTGCCGATGGGCATCGTCGGGTCCAGAGAAGTCATGGGATCTTGGAAGATCATCGCAATTTCTTTTCCGCGAATCTTTTGTAGTTCTTTCTCAGATTTCTTGAGAATATCCGTTCCATTGAATAGGATCTCTCCATTATCTATATTGGCGTTACTAGCTAATAATCCCATGATACTGCGGGTAGTTACTGATTTCCCACTACCGGATTCGCCAACGATCGCTAGTGTTTCGCCTTTGTATAGTTCGAAACTGACATCGCGGATCGCTTGGACTTTCCCTGCAAAGGTATCAAAGGAGATCTCTAAATTTTTCACTTCTAACACTTTTTCCATAGCAATCACTCTTTCATTTTCGGATCGAAGGCATCACGGAGTCCGTCAGCAAGTAAGTTGAATCCGATCATAATGACCGACAACGTAACCGCCGGCACCCACATTTGGTAAGGCAAGAATAAAAAGGTCTTGTACCCGTCGCTCAGTAACATCCCTAGCGATGCTGAAGGCGGCTTTAAGCCCAAACCGATAAAGCTTAGAAAAGCCTCGAAGAAAATCGCTGATGGGATACTGAACATCATCTGGACAATAATCACACTCGAAATATTCGGCAAGATATGCTTCATCGCAATCTTCATACGGCTCTCACCTAATGTCGTAGCAGCTAGCACAAACTCTTGATCTTTTAATTTCATTGTTTGCGCGCGAACGATCCGAGCCATTGGAATCCAGTTGGTGATAGCCATCGCAGCTACGATCGAAAAGATTCCTGGTTTGAAGACGACCAGCATCAAAATCATCACCACTAGATTCGGAATCCCAGAAAGGATCTCTAAGAAACGTTGCATGATATTATCCACTCGTCCCCCTAATAAACCGGAAATCAATCCATAGGTCACGCCAAAGATGATATCTAGCAAAGCGGCAATAAAGGCAATCAATAGCGAGATTCTCGTTCCGACAAATAAACGGCTCAACAGATCCCGTCCTAGTCCGTCGGTTCCTAGTAGATAGTAAGTGCCTTCTGGAACATTGGCAGCAGCATATTTATCAACCAATTCACCACCAACCATTGCATACCCATTTAATCCTGGGAGATTGAGTCCGGGAATTTTGGGAGGCAGATTCGTGAACTTCACGTTTTGCGCAGTAGGGTCATGGGGAGAAACAAAGATCGTAATAATCGAGATTGCAATAATGATCAGCAATAGTACGATCGAAAATACAGCTGCTTTGTTTTTCTTCAAACGGCGCCATGAATCTTGGAAAAAGGTCAGCGATGGCGCAGCAATTGCTTCTCGTTCTTCTTTGGTATTTTTTTGTAACGGCTGAAATTTGGCTGCATCAATGGCAGCTACTTGATTGATTGTTTTCTCTTCCATTAGCCACGGCTCCCTTCTGACACACGGATACGCGGATCAACGATACCATACAAAATATCTACCACTAAAATCACAAATACTAACATGGCAGAGTACAAAATCGTGACTGCCATGATTGTTGGATAATCATTTGTCATGATTGATTTTACGAATTGTTCGCCAATCCCCGGAATCGCAAAAATATTCTCAACAACTAATGAACCCGTCATCAATCCAACGGCTAAAGGTCCTAACAAGGTAAGCAGCGGGATCAAACTGTTCCGCAAACCATGCTTGAAGGCGATCTCCCAGCGGCTCAGCCCTTTGGCACGAGCCAACTCAACGTAATCACTGTGGAGCACCTCGACCATCTCGGTTCGAATAAAGCGGGCAGAGTCTGCCAGTGGCGACATGGCTAATGCGATCGTTGGCAAAATCGTGCTTGCAAAAGTTTCCCATTTGGCGATTGGCAAGATACCTAATTTGATGGCAAAAATGTATTGCAGCAAAACGGCAAAGACAAAGTTCGGAATCGAACGTCCCAAGATCGCTACTAACGTTGACGTCGTATCAATCCATGTATTTTGTTTCATAGCGGAGATCGTCCCTAAAATGATACCGAAAAAAGTCCCAAAAATAATTGCCTGCAGCCCCAATTGTAAAGAAGGACCAATCCGACCAGATAATAGATTCGCTACCGGTTGATTTTTGAATTGGAATGAAATCCCAAAGTCGCCTTTAACTAAATTCGTCAAATACAGCCCATATTGAGTAATCATCGGTTTATCTAAACCTGCTTGTTCATTCAATAAGGCAATCTGTTCGGGACTCAGTTTTTCTGCATTGGTATAAGGTGTTCCTGGTAAAAATTGCATTAAGAAAAATGTGATCGTGGCAATCAACCATAAGGTCAATACCATATAGAATATCCGTTTCAATAAATATTTCAAAAAACCGTTCACGCGTCTTCCCCCTAGGTATTTTGACTTCTTATCAATAATTATGTAAATTAAGTAGTACGAATCATTAAAAAGGAGTCAACTTATGCGGATAAAAAAAAGTAGTGGGCTGATCACCCTCATATGTACCCTTATTTCCATTAGCTGGTTGTTTTTCAAAAAGGAATTGACCCTGTCAACTATCTCGGATGCACTATTTCTTTGGGCTTTATTCTTCTTGATCATCGGCGGTTTTCTTTGGGTCTTTGCCTCTGGCTTCTTTGATCATTTCCAATATTCAATGAAAAAAGCTTTTTCCAAGAATAAAACCGATTACCTTAAACTCTCCGATGTTGGTAAACAAAGCTACGGCTTTTGGCTATGGCCAGGAATTTTTTTACTGCTACTTTCTTTGCTCTTTTTATTAATCAATACTCTTTAATTTAGTAACCTATCGTTTCGTGTCTTTTGTCGACTGCCTTTCTGCTTTAGAAAAAAAAGCCGGCTGAGACTGTATTCAAGAGAAGATTTCCATACGTGACAAATAGTGAAGCACTTGGCATTTTGGAGAAGCAGCAGCTTCTCCATTTTTGTTATGCCTGTTATTCCAGCTATTCATCGATAATCGTCATCTTGTATCCAGTTACTGTCCCAGCCGCTAGGCATTCAAGTGGTTATTCAATCGATGTCCACTTGTAATCGTATTGTGCGCCTGCTGCATGAGCAACGACACCTTTTACATTTGGTGCACGTAAATGAGCTTCTGCTTTTTGGTAAACTGGGATTACTCCTTGTTCACTCATGATTAGTTTTTCCGCATTGACTAAATCTTCCCAACGCTTTTCTGGGTCATTGACGTTAGTCGTACTTGCCGATTTAATCAAGGCATCATACTCTTCATTGCTCCATTGACCACGGTTATATGAGTTGCCAGTCGTGAATAAGTCTGTAAAACTGCTAGCATCTGCATAGTCAGCTCCCCAACCACCCATCAACATATCAAAGTCTCCAGCGTTGGAACGATCCAAACGAACAGAGAATGGTACGGGGCTTAACGTTACTGTCAAACCATCCAATGTTTTTTGCAATGTATCTTGTACATATTCAATGATTTTCTTCGTAGAATCTGTATCAGAGGCTAAGATATCAAATTCAAGAGAATCGATTCCCAATTCTTCTTTAGCTTTTTCCCAATGCTCTTTGGCTTTGGCCTCATCATATTCTAAAACACTGCCTGCTGATTTAGTAAAATCAGTATTGTCGGATGGGCTAAAGGTCATGCCTTCTGGTACTAGACCTGTCGAAGCAATTGAGCCGTCCCCTAAAATCGATGTCACTAAAGCGTCACGATCAATGGCATACGAAATTGCTTTACGTAAATTTTCATTGCGGAATGGTGATTTTTCATCGCGTTGATTGACTTCAAAATAATAGGTCGTTGCTTCTGGTTGAGAGACAAACGCTTCATCATTGGCCATTTGCTGTGCAAGTTCCCCTGTAAGAATGACATCATCAGCTTGACCATCTTGGAACAAGTTCAATGCAGTCGCTGATTCTTTAACAACACTCACATTGATGGTTTCTAATTTCACTGTATCTTTATCCCAATACTGATCATTCTTTTCGTATGCCCATTCGGTATCGGTTCCTGGTCCATCAAATCCGGTAAGAACAAAAGGTCCATTATAAACGGCATTGTCGCTCGTTGCCGCATATTGATCCCCGTGTTCTTCAACAACCGCTTGACTTTGCGGGAAGAAAGATGGGAATGCCAGCAAGTAGTCAAAGTAAGGAGTGGCCTTTTCTAATGTGATCTCTAACTCATGATCGCCAACTGCTTTGATTCCTAATTCAGACGGATCTTTCTCTCCGGCTGTGATAGCTTCCGCATTTTTTACTGGTGCGTACAAGTAGGCATACTCTGAAGCCGTCTCAGGCTTGACTGTTCGTTGCCAACCATAGACATAATCAGCTGCTGTTACAGGTTCGCCATTTGACCATTTTGCGTCATCACGCAATTTGATCTTATAAGTCAATCCATCTTCACTGACTTCTGCTTCTTCTGCCGCTCCAGCTGGCTGCGGTTTGCTGTCAGCGTCTAAGCGGTACAACCCCTCATATACATTATTTAGCGCACTGAAACTGATTGTATCTGTCGCAAGGGACAAATCGGCACTTGGCATTTCTTGTTGAACCACAACATTGAATACCTGTTCCGCATTGCTTTCGCTGCTGGCAGCTGATCCGCTGCTTGAATTATTTGAACCACCTGTGGTACAGCCTGCTAAAACTAAGCCGCACACAGCAACCAATCCATATGCCCATTTATTTTTCATCCTGAACTACTCCTTAATTGATTTAATTTTCAGAATAATCGCTCTTTTCTGAAGTTAGATTAGATTTTAATTAATAATTATTAAAAAAGCAATCTTTTTTTGCAATTTTTAGCATTAAAAAACACGATAAAAGACAATAACTTTGAAGAATTTCTACTAAATATTCCTAGAAAACTAATAAATATGCTACTTTCATCTTCTTCTCATTTTTATTTTAAAGACCATTTTTTCTTTTAAAAAAAACAAAAAGAGTTGTGTCATAAGTTACAAAAAACAAGCATATATCCGAACAATCAATGAAAGACACTCACTTTACAGCCGTGTCTTGTCGCTAATCTTGATGATTCTTGCGACCTTCATTTTTGATCATTCGGATATCATTTGTTTTAACTTATGTTCCAACTCTTGACTAGTTTTAAGAAACATCTTAGCCACTATAACTGTCTGTGTCCGTTTTGACAAGCAATGTTCAACTAGAAGACTTAAGAAACTAGCGATTCTCCGCCAGCAGCAACAACTTCGTCTCGCAAAAAGGCAGTCAAACGCTCACCTATTTGTTCATCTGGATGACGGGGATCAACTAAGCTGATCTCTTGCTGCCAGATAGTGTCGCTTTTTTGGAAGGCACTCACAAAGCCGACCAATTGCTCTCCTTCAATAGCTGCAATGACAACTTTATTCGGCTGCAGTAATTCTTCTGCTGTCCGCTGCTCTTTTTGATAGGTAGACGGATAAATTAGAACGGCTAAGTCGATCAGCTGATCACGTAAAATATAATTCTCTCTATCAAATTCAGTAATGATCATGATTTGCCCCCTTCGCATTTCGCGTGTTCCACTAGATGAATTCTATCAATAAATCGATAAAAAGACGAATAAATGACTTTCCGCGCTTCATACTTGCTCGTTACTTGAAATAAATAAGACCAGACAACAGCGGCCTATTCTCGCAAGCAACCTATCCTCTTACAAGTTATATTCCTAGTTGTCTGATCTATCTATCGTTAAATCAATTCGTTTTAATTGACAATCTGTTCGTGCCGCTTAATGAATGGCGCCTCCGATTGCTTTGATGTCTTCTTTTCCTTGATAATCGACAATTGCACCGATTGCCGCTTCCAATCCTTTCGCAATATCTTGTAAGCTCATAGCCGGTTGACCAGGCTTGTCAACAACTTGCTCTGGAATGAATGGGACATGAATGAAGCCCCCTTTAAGCGTTGGGTATTTTGTATCGATCATGTATTGTACTTGATACATGATGTGGTTGCAGACAAATGTACCGGCAGTATTTGAAACAACAGCAGGAATCCCGGCTTCTTTCATCGCAGCTACCATTGCTTTGATCGGCAACTGACTGAAATAAGCAGGTTGGCCTTGAGGCTGGATGGCTTCATCTACTGGTTGATTGCCTTCGTTGTCTGGAATACGTGCATCATCGACATTGATCGCCACTCGCTCAGGTGAAATAGCAAAACGTCCGCCTGCTTGTCCAATATTCAAAACAACATCAGGTTGGATCTCTTCAATTTTAGCTTGTACAACTTCAGCTGATTTGCCGAAAACAGTAGGAATCTCTAATTTAACTATCTTTGCTCCGTTGATTTCTTCTGGTAATAATTTAACAGCTTCCAACGCTGGGTTGATTTCTTCTCCGCCAAATGGATCAAATCCTGTGACTAAACATTTCATATTGATCATCCTTTCTATTCCTTTTTACCACTAAAATGCCCAAAAGTACATCAATCCGATATGGATCACAATTAGCAGCACGGCAATCGGTGCTTGGGTTTTGATTACTGCATTCGAATTTTTCATCTCGAGTAATGCGACGGGTAATGCATTGAAATTGGCTGCCATCGGTGTCAACAATGTTCCGCAAAAACCGGCAGTCATCGCCAGTGCTCCTGCTACAACGGGATCTCCCCCTTGAGCGATTACGAATGGGACACCGATTCCGGCAGTAATGACAGTAAATGCCGCAAAGCCATTTCCCATGATCATTGTAAATAAAACCATGCCTAAACAATAGGCAATCACACCAATCAAACGATTGCCTTCGGGTACTACACCTGAAATACCATGGGAGATCACTTCTCCAACACCAGCAGCATTAAAAATCACGCCTAGAGCCGCTAGTAATTGTGGCAAGATACCAGCAGTACCGACTTGTTGGAACATACGATCGGAATCATCCAGCACTGTTTTTGGTTTAGCAGAGGTCAATACCATTGCTAAAATCAACGCCAAAACAGAAGCGATCCCGATCCCAACTTGTCCGCCTAAAGGTGTGTAGGAAATCGCAACTGCGATGACTGCTAGTGAGATACAAGGGATAAAAATCTTACTGCCGATTCTTTCGGCGGCTTGTTCTGCTTTTTGTTCATCGACATCCACGATTTTACCAATTCGAACTTGCTTGAAGAACGTCAATACGCCCATACAAATAATGATGATCCCATCAATGATGTAAGGAATAAAGTTTCCGAAAGCAAAAACGATACCAAGTAAAAGCCAAAATGTTGCTGTACCCAGTCGTGTTGGATGGGTCGCATCTTTGAAGACTCGGACAGCAGTCATGATTGACAAGAGACCGATCAAAATATAAAAGAATTCTAAAATATTATTGATGATTGCTTCCATTTACTTTTCCTCCTTTTCGCCATATTTTTTAGACAATTTGCGATCGAAAGCCAGATTTGAAAGGGTAGCAATGACTAAAACGATCAGCGCGATAGGGATTGAAGCCTGTGCAATTGCACTGGCGGCTACGTCATAACCCAATGATTTTAACGTTCCAGTGATCAATAAAACACCCGAAGCCGCCACAAACGTATTTTGGGCAAAAAAGTTCCCGTAGTTCTCATTAGCTGCCGCCCGAGCTTTGATTTTTTCCTGATCTGCTTCTTCTAGTTCGCCATACTTGTTCTCCGCTGCGGCTTGCGCCATTGGGTTTACGATTGGACGAATAAATTGCGTGTGTCCTTGGATCCGAATCGAGAAGAAACCTGCTAGTTCTCGAATAAACAAATACAAACTTAAAAACTTGCCTGGGGTCAATCCTTTGATTTTTTCAATCAAAACAACGGCCTGTTGTTTCAATCCAAAGCGTTCTGAGATTCCTACCATTGGTAGTGTGAGTAGGAATAAGGTCACGAGACGATTGTCTACAAATGCCTTTCCTAACATTGATAAGAAATCAGTAAAATCTATCCCCGAAACTAATGCGGTTGCTAATCCTGCGATCAGAACAACGGCGATCGTGTCGAGTTTCAGCAAAAAGCCGACAAGAATTACCAAAATACCAATCAATTTGATCCATTCCATGGAATCATCCTTTCATCATGTGTGTTATTTTTATTTCTATCAATTCTTATAGTATAGACGATTTTTCAAGCCATGAGTATCGGAATTTTGAAAAAATCCAGAGAAATCGCTTTCCTTTGTTGTTATCCAAAACAGTTCTTTTCTGAAATAAAAAAATCAGCAAAAGCAGGAACCGCACCCGTCTTTGTCTCAGATCTGGCCTTTTTCAGCGGTCTGTCAACAAAGAGTGCCGTTCACCTACTTTTCTGATTTTGAAAAAACGGTCTCCTGTACCGTTTTTTGATAAAAGTCTGTTCAATGAGCGACTTTCCCGCCTTCATGGTCAGACTTATTTGTTTCTAGGCAGTGACTTGCTTTTTCATCTGTTTGCTGCGCAACTGACCGCAAGCTGCATCGATATCCGTCCCATGTTCTTTACGAATCACACAATTGATACCATTTTTCTTCAAGATGTCATAAAATGCTAAAACATCTTCTTTCTTACTGCGAGCATACTGATCATGTTCACTGACAGGGTTGTAAGGAATCAAGTTCACATAAGAAAGCTTGCGTTTATTCTTGAGCAATTCGACCAATTGCCGCGCATGCTCTGGTCGATCATTGACATGATCCAGCATGATGTATTCAAACGTGATTCGCCGATTGGTTTTTTCTAAATAGTAGTCAATAGCTTCCATTAGTTTTTCAATCGGGAAACTGCGGTTGATCCGCATCATCGAAGTTCGTACTTCATTATTTGGAGCATGGAGTGAAATCGCAAGGTTCACTTGTAAGCCATTTTCAGCAAACTCTTTGATTTTATGAGCTAAACCACTGGTTGAAACAGTGATATGGCGCGCACCAATCGCTAGTCCTTTCGGATCATTGATAATCTGCAGAAACTGCATGACATTCTCGTAATTGTCAAAAGGCTCGCCGATTCCCATCACCACCACATGGGAGACACGTTCTCCAGCATTTAATTCATCGAAATAATGTTGCACCAGCATGATCTGAGCGACAATTTCTCCAGCAGTTAGGTCTCGTTGTTTTTTTAGCAGACCGCTCGCACAAAATGTACAGCCGATATTACAGCCGACTTGTGTCGTCACACAGACTGACATACCATATTCCTGACGCATTAAGACGGTCTCAATCATATGATTATCGGGTAACTGGAACAAATATTTGACTGTGCCGTCGCTGGCTTCTTGTAAGACGATTTGTTTCAAAGGATTGATCACAAACGATTCATTTAACTTAGTTACCAATGATTTAGGCAAATTGGTCATTTCTTCAAATGTCGCTACTCGTTTCTCATATAACCATTCCCACACTTGATTCGTGCGGAATTTCTTTTCTTCTTGCTCAGTCATCCACAAAGATAAGGACTCTTTGGTTAATCCATAAATTGAAGGTTTCACATTGCTTCCTCTTTTCAAAATAGTCGCTACATACTATAACTGAATTTTGCGTATAAAGCAACTCATCTCCGAGGCTTGTTGAAAGCAGAATTACGAATGCAACACTCTGATCTCAGAATATAAAAAAAGATAAAAGACTGAACGATCTTGTTCTAGACACTGGGCTCTTTTTCCTAATTTATCGTTTCTGCTAAAATTTTCCCTGCTAATGCAAAAAACTTTCCTCACGTATCACATATAGTGATGGAAAGTTTTTTTGTATTCACGTATTGAATTCAATGACTTTGCCATCTTTCGCGACTAATTCGCCACGTTGCGGTGGGCTTGTGTGCAGGTAAAGCTGCAATGGCATCTCCAATGTCAATGTCTTTTCTCCTTGCTGAAAGACACCATAGTAACTTGCTTTTTCCTGATCTTCATATGTATGGCTCAATAAATAATACCCTTTTTCAACGTCTTCTTGTTTCTTTTTAGTTTCCCGTAAAAAGCGCCGCAAGTGTTGATAAGTATAAAATAAAAATAGTATCAGTGTTGCCGCTAATAACAAATATCCTAGCATCATGAATGAATCGACGACGTGGAATAAGCCGTCTCGACTCCCACACTGATCATTAATGCCGCATCGACTTCACACATGATTGATTCATCTAGATGACAAACCTTCTCCTTTAGTCGACTTTTGTCGATTGTCCGAATCTGCTCCATCAAGATCACTGAATCTTTACCGATCCCTGTACAAGTCGCTGAGATCCCAATATGGGTCGGCAGTTTTGGCTTAGCCATTTTAGCCGTGATCGCGGCAATGATCACCGTTGGACTAAAATGATTGCCTAAATCATTTTGAATCACTAATACTGGCCGAATCCCTCCTTGCTCCGATCCAACGACCGGTGACAGATCGGCAAAATAAATGTCTCCCCTTTTTACCATAGGACCACCCTAACTTTTATATTCTCGCGGCACCCTTGCAGAAAGCGTGCATGCCACTTCATAATGAATCGTCTCTAATTGTTCCGCTACTTTTTGCATAGTGATGCACTGTCCGTTATCTTCGCCGATCAATGTGACTTTTGTTCCCGCAGGAAATGACCGGGGTAAACGGATCATCAGCTGATCCATACATACACGACCAACGATTTCACAATACTCACCAGCTACCAATAAAGAAAATCCTTGCATTTTTCGCAACCAGCCGTCCGCATAACCAATCGGTACCGTACCGATCCATTCTGCTTGCGGCGTGATATATGTTTCACCATAGCCAATTCCGGCTCCTTTTTCAAGTAATTTCACTTGGACCAATTCAGAAACAAGAGACAAGGCTGGTTTCAATGGATATGTTTCTGGCAATGCCGTTCCTGAAGGATTCAATCCATACATCGCAATGCCATAGCGAACCATGTTCCCTACGGCTTCTGCATGCCACAAAGCAGTAGCACTATTGCCGGCATGGACATACCTTGGCAATTCAGGCAGACATGCCAATGCGGTTTGAAACCGTTGATTTTGTTCTTGCCAATACGTATCATCTGCTTGATCGGCTGTCGCAAAATGGGTGAAAATCCCTTCCCATGTGAACAAAGACTGCTCTTGGAGCCATTTGACAGCCGAGAGTAACTCTTCATTAGAAATAAAGCCAATTCGCCCCATTCCTGTATCAACTTTCAAATGGACCTTCAGCGGATTGGTGACAGGATTTTTTTGCAAGAAAGCAGCCGCTTCTTGCAACCACTCGTTCGTGCTTACTGGAAATGAAAGATTGTAGTAGCTCAGTAAACCGATATCTGCCACAGAAACGATCCCCAACACCAATATTGGTTCACTGAATCCAGCTTCCCGCAACTCGATACCTTCATCGACTGTCGCAACACAAAAACCGGAAGCGCCCCCTTCTAGAGCTGCTGTTGCTGTCTCAATAGCCCCATGTCCGTAGCCATTTGCTTTGACCACAGCAAATAAATCCGTTGCCTTTGGCAAACGCGCCACTTCATTTTCAACATTTTCTTTGATTGCCTCTAAATTTATAATGGCTTTCGTTGGTCTATGGATTGAAACGACCATTCCACTTTCCTTCTTTCTCTAGTGATTCCCTTAACGAATCGCTATCTCTGGCATTATTCATTCTCCAACAAGATTTGCGCAAAGGCAGTCTCATTGGTATGAGTGATACTGACAAACGTCTGATGTAGAGGGTGAGGTGCCTTTGTAACAACGGGCGCTCCAGCCTCGTTGGTCAGAACTTCGATATCTTGAAAAGACAATTTCCCAATTCCTGTTCCCCAAGCTTTCGAAAAAGCTTCTTTACAAGCATACCGTCCCCCAAGAAATTCAATCTGCCTTTTTTTTGGCAGCTTGAAAAACAGTTCAGATTCCTTCTCAGTTAAAATACGCTGAATAAATTGCGGTTTGTTTTCAATCAATTCTTTGATGCGGGCTAATTCTACTGCATCGATCCCGATACCTTTGATCATTTTCTATCCTTTTCTGTTCAGCAAGAACCTTTATTCCATGACTGTTCATTACGATTTTATATCTATCTATTAAATACATCAGCTGCATTTATTTTAGTTTCATTCTACCAAAAAAAAAGGGAATTACCACTCAAAACTAAAGGGTTTAATGGATGGTTAAGAAATTTTTGAGAGGCTCGTTCTCCAGTTTTCTTTGACTATACCGTCTTTTCTCAAAAAGGGCAAAAAAAATATCCGAACAATGATCGATCACGCCAAGTGGCCTCTTGGTCAGTGGCACACATTGGCAGGTTGATCGAAAAAAGTTCAGATAATTTTGTGTCGAAAAAGGTGCTGAAAGCGACCTCTAAGGACTAGTCTTGATTGTTGCGGATAACGAAGCCGCGTTTTTTGTCATTGCTGCGACGGTTATTTTTGCGAGCGCCGTCTTTGCTGTAATTTCCTCGAGCTTTGCCGCTGCGGTTGCCGCCGTTGTCTTTACGGTTGCGGTTGTTGCTGTTGTTGCTGCGACGACCATTTTTATTGAAAGATTTCTTTCCTTGCGGTAATGGTCTTTCTGGTGTGATCTTCACAGGGACAAGATCAGATGGATCTTTCGCGATTGTTTTAAGAAGCAAAGCAGCCAAGTCTTGTGCTGAGTAGCGTTCCAATAAATCATCTGCAGCTTGGAGGTATTTATCCAACCCGTTTTCATCCATTTTCACTTCTACTTGTTCAATTGCTGCACCTAATTGCCCCTTAAAAGCTTCTTTTTCGGTTGGTGGACGCATTGGTGACATCCGTTTTTTAGTTAGATTTTCAATAACATGCAAATAACTCATTTCGTTTGGTGTAACGAAAGTTACGGAGATTCCGCCTTTACCTGCACGGCCCGTCCGTCCGATACGGTGAACATAACTCTCTGGATCTTGAGGAATATCATAGTTGTAGACGTGAGTCACACCAGAAATATCTAATCCTCGAGCTGCAACGTCTGTAGCAACCAAAATATCTAAATGACCGCTCTTGAATGATCGTAATACGCTCATTCGTTTTTGTTGAGACAAGTCTCCATGGATCCCTTCCGCTTTGTAGCCTCGAGCTTCTAGTCCTCGTGCCAATTCATCGACACGACGTTTTGTCCGACCAAAAACGATCGTCAACTCAGGTGTTTGTACATCCAACAAACGAGTCATAATATCGAATTTTTCATAGTCTTTTGAACGAACATAATATTGATCGATCAAATCAGCCGTCATTTCTTTCGCCTTGATTTGAACATGTTCAGGGTTTTTCATGAATTTTACGCCAATGCTCTTGATTGCAGGAGGCATTGTTGCTGAAAATAGTAAGGTTTGACGTTCTTCAGGTACTTGGCTGATGATCTTCTCGATATCTTCCAAGAAGCCCATGTTCAACATTTCGTCTGCTTCATCCAAAACAAGTGTTTCCACTGTACCAAGTTTCAATGTGTGGCGGTTGATATGGTCTAACATACGTCCTGGTGTACCGACAACGATATGGGGACGATCTTTTAGTTGACGGATTTGACGACCAATATCCGCACCACCGTAAACCGCTTGAACCCGGATTTTTTTGTCTTTTCCTAAACGATATAGTTCTTCTTGGGTTTGGATCGCTAATTCCCGAGTAGGTGCAATCACTAATCCTTGTAATTGGTGATTTGCTGGGTCGATTTTTTCCAACATTGGCAAGCCGAATGCTGCTGTTTTTCCGGTACCGGTCTGTGCTTGACCGATGACATCTCTTCCTTGCAACGCAAGGGGAATTGTTGCTTCTTGGATTGGTGTTGCTTCTTCAAAGCCGGCACGCTCAACAGAAGTCAATAATTCGTTTGATAATTCTAGATCTTTAAATTTCAAATGGATCCTCCTAATTTGGTCATCATCATGATGCCTGTTTTCTTTAATCGAAGCGTACTTTCTTCAGAAACACAAGAGCAGTCCCATCTCTTATCTTTCTCTTGTTACCGAAAAACCGCTTCACGAAGGCATTATAAAAGGCTAAAACAAATCTTTCTGTCTCAGCCATCATTTTATCTCAAAACGTCAATGTTTATTTACAGTAATCATTCTGTGCTTCATCTTTCGGCATTAAATAAGTATAGCACAGAATGAAAATTTCAGCAAGATTTCACGCTTACTTGTATGTGTCTGAATTTTAGTTGAGTACTTATCTGATAAGAATTTTAGAAGTTTTTTAGAGGATTTTGAAGAAATTCGTTTTCATTTTATTGTACAAAAAATAAAACTAAATAGTTTTATAACCTATTGTTATTACGAGTGTACCTCTTTTTTAGAAAATTGCAATAGTTTTGTTTGATTTTTTTGCATATAAGTTCTAAATTCTTTTTATTTTATTATTTTTCGAATTTGATCCACCCGAATACGAGTTAAATCTTTTTCTTCTCGTCCCTTTTTTATTTGTACCCTTGGCTGATCCAGTAATTCAAATTGGGCGTACTCTTCCCGCCACTTACCAAAAAAGAGTTCTCTTAACTGATTTTCCTTCACATCTACAATCATCCTTCCCATTGTCTCACCCCCTAATGCAGACCAATACATCCCTTTTTTCTTCATACGATTGGCAATCTTTGATTGCTGCGACTCCATAATCCCAATTCCATCACTAGAAAAACCATGGGTTTTAGGTGATTGGGTATACACAAAATCACGCAAAAATTTCTTGCTAAATTGTTCAAATCGAACCATTTCTTCCTCCGTCTCGACGATTGATTCAATCGTCTCTAACACCAAACGAGCTTCTTGCTTATTATGTGTAGCGATTGCCTGAAAGAAACGTTCTTGCAGTGTCGGAGGATAGCCCTTAAAAAAGTCCTTAATTCGTTCATTCAAATGATAGCGATCCCAAAAATGAAGATGCTTGCCAGAAAATCCAGCAACAAGTTCTTTGAAAACATACGGAGTATACCCCTTTCCCATATCAGAATTTGTAATCACCACCGTTTCCTCCCCTAATTCATAGTGATTATAGATATAATCCACAACTTCTTCCCGTGCTTTTTTATTACTCATTGATACAATCTCATGTTTATCTATTAATTGTTTTCGATTACGATATTCTTCCTCACAACCTCGATGGATTACAAAATGAGCCAACTCAGCAGTCTGTTCCCCTTGACGATTCGTTTTAATCCGAATCCCATCCCCTTCAATGTATAAGACCGGCACTTTTTGACGTTGATTCATTTGGTTCTCCTCATAATAACGATAGACTTCTCGTTCTTGATAATACTGTCCTGCAAGCTGTACAGCCTTGCTAACCGTATCCTTTGTGATATAAATACCTTTCAAAAGGTGAAACGTTCTGACGACTTCACGATAAGGCATTTTTGTCGCTAGTTCTGCCACTTGCAACAATAATTCCATCGAAAAACGAGTATATTTGGGTAACCCTAATACTTCATCTACTGGATATCGATACTCATGATTCCGTCGATAACATTTTCGAGAAAAAGTAATTTCACCAAAGGTGAAAATCACTGTCCGTTGAGCTGTTTTCACATATTTCCACCCTTGTGCTTGAACTTCCATCCCTACTTTTCGTTCAATCGCATGGAGCTTTTCTAGAAACCGTTCCATCGCTTTTTCCTGGTATTCTCGTTCGAAATCTAATTCGTTAAACATAGGCAAATTCCTTTACTGTATTTCTTTTTTCTTCCAGTATAGGAATCCTGCATTTTTTCACCAAATCTTTTTTTGTTCTGCCCAATCATCCGAAAAGTTTTTTAAAGATTTATTATAAAAAGAGCTATTCATTAAAAATAGTTGGCTTTGGATAATCCTAACCAATAAAATTCTTTTCCATCTTCTCCAAATAGAAAAGTCTCTAAAGGATCTTTTAGAGACTTTTGGTTGCTACCCATCTTTCTTGTTCTTACCGTTTTATGCGTCATAATCGATCTAATGGAAACAATTTCTCAAATCAAGAAAACCACTTATTATAAGTCAAACAAAAATAAGCAGCAATAAAAAGACTCTATTTCCAAGATATTTTACTGGAAATAGAGCCTTTTTTATTGATTTATTCCTTTTCTTAGAAACAACAAAGTAACCCATCAACATGATTTACCTTGTTGTTTTATCCATTGTAAGTAACCCACAAAAATTTTGACGTTTCATTTCAAAAAAGTTTTGTGTAGAAAAATCATTCCCTGTTACTTTTGCTACGTGATAATAATATTTTTTGGAAGCTTCAATTGTTAACAAATAACCAGAATCCATTCCTAAACTAGAATAATTTTTCATTTCAAATTTTTTAATATCCGATTTAGAAAAACGAATAATCTTTTTTCCGAATGAGTCCTCTTTTAAATTTACTAAAGAAACACCGCTACCTATTTTCTTCACAATCACTTCATTAGGAGTACATACAAATAAAACAATATTCGTAATAATCCCCTGAAACAAAGCGTCAAAAGGCAAACTATTTAAAATAGGATGAGCATAACTATAACACGTAAAATAATTATTCTGAGGTTCTACTTTCAAAAACTTTAAAAAAGAAATTATTTGTTCCTCTAAATAATCCTCTTCACTCACATAATCAGTCCTTTGATCCGTTCATTAATTCCCCCAACAAGATATAGCATTAATCGCTATACCAGCTGCAATTGTTACAGCATTAAATATTGCAAATTGTGCAGGAGATAAACTTTTTTCAGTCGCATTTAAAAGTATTTTAACCGCTTTCTCTAAGTTCATTCTTCTATCATTTCTTTTTCTTGTATGAACGCTACTTCTAACTCCTCAAAAAATTCAGAAAAAATTCGATCAAAAAATGCCCTTTCATTTTTAGAAAATGGACTTCCATCTTTTTTAGTCATCGTTACTACCATTTCTCTTAGAGAAAGATTGATCGTATAGTTGAGCCGATCATACGGGTTATACGTATATCCATGTAACTGAAAACTAATATGATTCTTCAACGAATACGAATCATATTTTTCTCTTACTGCCTCTTTACTAATCAGAATTTTGTAGGAATAAACCATTCGATTTTTTTCATTATCCAACGTAAATTCACCTTACTTTTTATTATATCCTAAATATTCTGTTATTCGTTCATAAGAACATCCTGCATAGACAACACCTACAATTATCCCAAAAACAACTGCACCAATAAAATGATAAAGAAGAACCACTTTTTCCACATAGGTTCGATAGAAATTTGTCATAACGATCATCATGAATCTACTATTACATACGGCATGCATAAAAAATAATCGAAGAAAGAGAAGAGAAATTATTCTCTTTCGAGCAATCCTCCTATAAAAAACTATATCCAATAAACATAAATGAATAAAGAAAGCAACAATAAAAATAATTTTAGAATAAACCACCATGAAAAATGTGGATAGATTAAAAAATCAAGCAAGCATAAGAGCGGTACAAAAGCAAAGAATCGATAAGAATGAGACAAGTATTCCCAAAATGTTCCTTGTTTTAAGCGTTCCATTTGTTGAGAAAATTTCTTATCATCATCATCTCCATCTTCTCCTACTCCTTTTCTTTTAATGATGCGGAAACTTGTACATCTTTTAATTTCTGAATATGTGCCAACATCGGTTTATTCCCCTTCACTGCAAGAAAAGCGATTCCCTGTTCTTTCCCTAAAGTGACTTCTTTTTCCAGTCTTAAAGGTTGTTTATCTGGTCCCAAAAATTCCCGTTTTTCTTTATCTGTAAACTGAACTGTAATAAGATACGGTTTTGTTGGATCAGCATGTTGGAAATCCAGTTCCCCTCGATAGAGCTCGTTGATGGTTGTTTCTTGTTGGCTTTCTTCTTGATTTGGCTCTAAAATTTCAATGTCTAGAAACAGTTCGGGCTTTATTTCTTCTGTAGTAGCTATGGTAGAAGGTTCCTTCTCTTCCTCTTTTGAAAAAAAGAGATTTCCTAGAAACAAACCACTCCCTATGATCGTCAATCCGGCAATAAGAACAATAAAAACTTTTTTCACACGTATCCCTTCTTTTTTGTTTCTATTTTTCCATATTTTCATCTATTTGACTACCCTTTTTCTTTTCTAAAACATTCATATACACCTGATTTTTTCTTCTCTTAACATCCATTTCATTCCCTCCAGCGTTGATACTTCCAATGATAAGGTAAATGATACCCCTTGATCCATAGAAACGTTTTCTCGATTGGTGCCTCAATTAATTCAGATAATTCAAAAATAAATAGATTGGGGCGATTCTGACACAGATAACAAAGCAACTCAATTTTTTCTCGATTCTTCTTTTTTTCATCTTCTAAACGCCGCATTTCTCTCACCTTTTCATCTTTATTCTTCAAAACAATTTCGTCAAAAAAGCAGAAATCGAATGGATTTCTGCTTTTCTTCTATTTTAGTTTTTGATATGCTTTTTGTACGTTGACAAATCCAAAATCATGCAAACCCACAAAATCTTTCTTCTTGTCAACGTAGTGACTACTTAGGAAAAGTAGTCGTTTTTTTGTCGTCCGCTGGAACCACGATTTTCCGAATATAAAAGTCAATTTGATTGGACGTTTTTAATCGATATTTCCAACACTCCCCATCCGCATACTCGCAAAGATAGCCGGTTTGTTCCAAGTAAGCATCTAATGTACGCCAGTCTCGTACTACATCATCAATCAACCATTCAATCAGGCCGTGTTCGTTACGCTGGCCGAGAATGTAACACTCTACCGGTCGTTCTGCCTTATTCATTCACATCCTCCTCTCGTTCATTCATTCGTTCAAAATCAAACGTGCTCTTTATTTGTCGATAACGTGCTCCACAATGGCTACACTTCCAAATAAATGTATTTTCAAAATGCGATCCTCCACAAGACAACCGGCAATAATGCACGATATGTTTGACCAATTCTCCACAATCACAAGTCACATAGGTCGGTGGCCAACTCGCATGAACCATCGTATGGAACGGCACGTAATAACTATTGTAACAAGCCCGATTAATTGATTGATACATGTTCTTCACTCCTTCTTCTTTTTTCTACTTTTAGTCTCCCCTCTTAAGCGATCTTCTTCCTCTTTTTCTCCTGTAAAGCTTGCTTGTCTCGTGTTTCAGACGCCTAAGCGTCTGAATTTGAGTGACTTTTCCAGCTGTGAATTCGATCAAGAGATTCTGTTGTCAAAGAAGCGAAACCTCAGAAGATTTTCTAATTCATGCATCAGTCATTTGGCTAGCATAACCTAAACCATAACCTGCCTGCTTCCAAGGGTAAAATGTATCAGCGTCAAAATTTTAAGAAAATTTTGAACCAAAAATGAAAAAAATAGAAACCCACGATTTTTTTCATTTTTTCGCTGCCCCTTTTCAGCAGTCAGAACATGGTTTCGAGCCGGTTATGCCAAACGACCGACGCACGAAAAGAAAATCTACCCTGAATTTTCACTTTTGATCTTTGACAACAGAATCTTTTTTCTTGATCTTACAGCTAACTATGGAAATCACTCAAATCAAGACCTTAGGGGCTTTGCCCCTAACACCCCAGCCAACTTACTCCACCGAAAAGGTAGGAGGGGGCGGCGCAACTCTCAAAGAAAACAAATAATTTTATTTTAAGGAGGAGTCACCTATGACAACACAAACAAAAAACACCCCGTACCAGGTCGGAGACATCTTTTATAGCTCTTGGGGCTATGAACAAACCAATGTTACTTTCTGGCAGATCGTGAAATTAACAGAAAAAACAGCTTGGTTCAGACCTGTTAAGAAACAAACAGTAAACATTCATACCCCAATGAGTGGAACTACTGCACCCATACCAAATGAGTTTATTGATTACCCGCTCGCAAGAACAAAAGACAGTATCGTTAGAAAACGAATCAATCTAAATCATCCAAATGAACTCTATGGCAATCGTAGTTGGGATACCTTTTACCGCTATGACGAACAACCGGTTTATGAAAGCAGTTATTACTAAGAGAGATCTTTTCCCTCTTAGTTCAAATAAAACACCGAAGGAGCAATTTTCATGACAAAAAGAAAAACCTGTTCAACGGTCGATTGTTACGACGGGAATACTCACGACTATTTAGGCTCTTTTGAACAAACAAATGAAAACATTGTCAATTATGTTGCTAGTCTAAGCCCGTTTCAATCCGTTTATTTAGTCGAACATATGAGCGATACCTTACTTCTAACAACCATCGGTAACTTTTTAGATCAAGTCCCTAATCAACAATGGCTACAACAGATCTTGCCTTTACTTATTGCAAAACAAACAGGAGAAATTCCAATTGAATCAGTTCCCATATTTTCTTAAATCATTCACTATTACGTACTCAAGGGAAAACTTCTTCCCTTGAGAGAAAGGAGAACACTTTATGTTTACAGATCTTACCCCGTTTGGAGAACCTATTCAAAAAGACGAATTTGTGCAACACTACATGGAATTATTCGAAGGCGCGATTAAAAAAATGTATGCCATTGATACCTTCTATCCAAAAGAACGCCAATATCTAAAAGCCGAACAACAAAAAATCACTTTGCTTTATGAACAATTTGAAGCAACTTACCAAAGAAAACCAGACTATCGCTACCTTTCCCAATGTTTAACACAAAATATTCTCAAAAAAGAACATCTTTTCGCTTCCCACGAAAAGAATCTTATGTCCGCAGAACACTTTGCGAATATCTACATCGATCAACTAAAACACCAACAAATTTGCACATTCGAACAATTCGGTCATGATACTTTTTATATTCTAGACCGGGAATACTATCGTGCCATTAAACGTTACAATGAACAAAATCAAGCCATTGAAGGCTATCCCGAATTACAAATTCAGAACAATTGCTTTTTACAACAACAATTACTCAAACAGCTAACCAATGAATTTCACGAAATCTATCAAAATTACCAAATGCCGTGATCGCTTCACTTTCCCCATTTTTCTCGATACCTTCGAAAAGTGGTTCGATTAATACCGGTTCTGCGTGCAATTGCTGCTTCTGTTAATCCTTGATCATAAAGGGCAAAGGCATGCTGCAAGCATTCATCTTCTAACGTATATTTGGGTTTACGCCCCTTAAACCTTCCCTGGTGTTTTGCAATTGCTATTCCTTGCGCCTGACGTTCTTTGATCCGTTTTCTTTCAGATTCTGCTTGATACTTATACAATTCAATCACTAAATTATTTATCAACCTTCTTAGATTCTCATCTTCAATCCCAGTCATAGAAGGTAAATTCAACACTTCTAAAGTCGCTCCTTTCTGTTGGATATGATTCATAATCGCTGTAAGATCTTTGTTATTACGTCCTAATCGATCTAATTCCGTCACAACAACAATATCGCCTTCTCGAATATAATCTAACAAAGCTTTTAATTGTGGCCGTTCGGTAGATTGTCCGCTTATTTTGTCTGAAAAGACCTTAGAAACGTCCTGTAGTGCTTTTAATTGCCGATCTAAGTGCTGTTCTTTGCTACTGACACGTGCATAACCAATTCTACTCATCTTATCTCCCTCTTTTATATAACATTCTGATAAAGTTGATCAATGGATTCTTTTATTTTCAGTAAAAATTCTTTCTCACTTATTAACTGTAACTTTTGCCCCTCACATTTTAAGGCTAAAGCTGTCAACTTTTTTCTTGACTGATCCAAAGGATCCGTCAATTTTGTTTGACGATAACCAACAACCAGTAAGGTTGTCTGCTTTGTTACCGCATGTTGTACATTCCAACCCACACCAGTCACAAGAGCCTGTGCTCGTTTTCTCGTCATTGAACTCAGACTTCCTGTAAAGACGACAAATTCTCTCTCTTTTCGCACGTAAAAATCACCTCTATTTTGAACAAGTCTAATGAACACTCACAAAGACTGATTGAACAACAAAACAAAAAAGTTCAATAGAGTATACTCTACTGAACTTTTTTATAACTCACTACTTACTTATAGATTTAATTTCTTTTCTAAGGCCTCTGCCATTGTTTTAGAAAAATTAATTTTTGCATTCATTGCTCGAACATTCAGCCAATGAGGAATTTTAATGGTTTTCTTATCAAGCTGATCTCCTTTTAAATAATCGTTCAATTCAACAGATACCAACGTCGCAAATTGTTTATCTAAATCAAGAGATAAAGCGTTTATAGGAGTTGGTACTGGCAATAGTTGATTTTTTTCAACTAGATCTCCTAACATAATCCCTAGCGCATCTGAAGCAATTTCTAAGCCTTCTGAAACATTCTCGCATTGTGTAACTGCTCCCTCAATATCTGGGAAAAAAATACTATAGCCAACAGGATCTTTTTCAAAAATTGCCGGATAAACTTTCTTCAAACTACTTCCCTCCCTATTCTGTCAAAGGACAGTGGGCTTATAAGCCCACTGCTTTTCGGACAGATTCTTCTACTCTTTTGGATAACTCTTTCGAATGGCTCGTCAAAATGACCGGTCTGGGAAAGTTTTCCTTCACAAATTTTCTATGAGAACCTTTCCCACCCTTCACTTCTCTGAACCCAGCTTCTTTGAGTAGTTTCTCTGCCTCGCGTATTGTCATAGGCATGCGCACTACCTCCTGACAAAATCATTATAACACGTACAGGGCGTATTGAAAAGAGTTAGAATACTTTGTAAGTGAATAAGTCGTCCAACATTTATGCCACTCGTTTCTTGGATAGATCTTTTGTAAGCTGATTCATCGAATGCCAATATGCTTTGAGCTCTTCCAATTCTTTCAAGTTTTTATCGAATAAATTACTCCTTTTGTGCTCTTTAAATTGTTGTAAAAGTAAGCACTCAAAAATAGACCTATCCGTTTTATCATATCCTGCTTCTAAAATCATGTTTAGTAATCGACCATATACTCTTGCGGACAACTCTTTAATTAACTCCACTTGGTATACTTCATCATAGTTCACTTTCACGCTTATACCTCCTTAGCTTCAAATAAATTCTACTTTCATTTCTTTTCCCATTGCATGCGCAATAGAAGCTAATTTTTCAAAAGAGACGTTGTCTCCACGTTCAATTCTAGCAATAGTTGCTTGTGTTGTATTTGCTCGCTCTGCTAATTCTTGTTGTGTGAGTCCTGCTTGTTCACGAGCATGATATAAGGCAACAGCTGTCTGAAGCTTTTCACCTTCTGCTTGATACAACTCCGCAAATTCTGTGTCTTTTTTCATCTCATGAATTAACTCATTGATTTTCATTATCATACCATTCCTTTCTTAATTCTTTTGCATGTTCAATTTCCTGTTTTGGTATTTTTTCCGTCTTTTTCGTAAATCCATGAGTAATGATATAGCGATTGTCTACTACTAAAAACTATATATCATATACAAAAAAGCATTTTCCACGGAAAAAATCTATTATAACCGAGGTTTCGTCATCCGTTTCGTTTTTTCTTGTTCATATTCCTCATAGCGTTGAACAGACTTATTATAAAACAAAATGTCTCTTTCGACTTTTTGAAGTGTTTTTCTTAATTCTGATTGTTCTTTTTGCAGATTTTCAATTGTCTTAACAATTTGTGTATTTGTTCTCGCATACTTTTTATTTTTTTCTACATAATTCACAATTCTCTCATCCAATTGATCTAAAATCGCTTCAGTTTCTAGATAAGTATTTTCAAGATCTGTCCCTATCGCTTCAAAAGATTTATCAAAGCCTAACCCTTTACTGATAAGAAAATCAAATTCTGTCAAAATTTGTCGTAACTTTATCCTTGCTGAATTGGCATAAAGCGGGACATTCCCACTTTGATTTTCAAGATTTTTCACAACAGTTGATCCTAACATGATTTTATTTTTACTAGGATTCTTTTCGTCTACAAAATAAAAACGATCTTGCTTCTTAATAAAAATCTGATAGTTGCCATCTTCTAATTTATCAACACACCGTGCTGGAATTTTGATTGCTGCTTCTCTTTCTATCCCATAATCAACAGTTACATACAAAAATTTTTCCGTTTCTTTTTGGACTTGCCAATCTTCTACAAGAATTTCGATTTCTTTTTCTTGACTCTCATTTTTTATTTTTTGTTGCTGCTTCCAAAGGGTAACTACTTCTTTTTTAGAATAGATCACCGAATTTCTTTTTAACCTGACTATAAGATTTTCCTTCATCAATGATTGATTTTTTAAACTTCGATCTCGAATTTGTCTCTCTTGTTTACTATCCATCAATTGATACGTTACATATTTTTTTGTATCGTCTACTTTTATATTTAAAGCACGTGCTTTTTCTTTAAAATCTTCCCAACTATTCGCATGTGTCATTAAAAATTTTAGTTTCGTTTTTATTTCATTCCGATAGGAATTTTGCGCAAGATACTGTTGATATTTTTTATGCGAATTTTTCAATGTCCGATCAATCACTTTCGCTCCATATTCCAAAGAAATTTTATCTGAAATTTCTTTTAACTCTTCAAATTGTATACTAGTTTGATGAAATTTTTTCAAAGTTTTGGGATTCGTCGCATTTAAAACAATATGATTGTGTAAATGTTTTTTATCTGTATGCGTCGCAATAACAAACTCTGCCGAATCTCCAAGATATTTGTTCATTGTTTTTCTTCCAATTTCATGAATTTGTTCTGGCGTTAATTGATCTTCCGGTGAAAAAGATTGAACAAAATGATATGCAAACCGTTCATTTTTTCTTGGTTGATTTCCTACTAAATTTGCAAATTCTCGAGTCAACAACATTTCTTCTAACGCTTGTTGTGGAACATGAATATTTTGTCCTGAAACCAATTCATAATTATTTGTTTTTTTCGGATCAACAATATAGTCCAATGTATTCGATAATTGTTCCTCGCTATGAATAACTCCATGCGATTTTTTGGGCAATGAAATAACTGTCATTTTGATCCCTCCGAACATTCTTTTAACAAACTTCGTAATTTCTTTTGAAGATTTTTTAATTCGTTTTGATAGTCCTTCATTAATTCTTTTGTCTGATTTTGTTCTGACTCATTTAAATATTTTGCAATTTGATTTAAGTTATTTCCAATTCGATTAATTTCAAAATTAGCTTGTGCAATAACAGAAATCATTTCTTCAAAAGAAGAAAGATCTGCAACATAAATTTTTTTATTTAGACAACACTTACGCACATATAAACCAAAATTTTTCATTTTTGCTTTACGCATATTTTTTTCAATAGTTTCTCTCTCTAATTCATTCACCCAAAATTTTTTTGGAATATGTCTTGTTCTATTTTTTTCTTCCCACATTTTCTTTCTCCTACTACAATATATTTAAAAGAAACTCATTTCTTTTGTACTCATTTTTTCGAGAAAGAATTTTTCTTTTCTCAAAAATTTCTCCTGATTTTTTTAAACTTTCAAAAATTTATTTGTAAAATTTTTTTCTTTTCTTCTTTTGACTGTTCATCC
>OBXM01000058.1_pt1 | contig 152692 bp, 125 predicted proteins | sample 1538141 | NCBI WGS metagenome assembly OBXM01 (sample SAMEA2580153, study PRJEB22360) | human gut metagenome | biome: human gut; feature: human-associated habitat; material: faeces | place: Denmark | collected 2008/2010 | reverse complement strand
TGTTTAAAGAAAAAAGTCCAAAAATTAATGATTTAGGGCTTGAAATTATAGGAAGAGAATAAAGGTGAATTAATTGATTTCCAAGAAATCCATTTAGATACTGTAGGAAATATATATGAGTATAATGGAGACATTATACGTATTATAACAAAGAAATCAACAAAAGCTACACAATTACTTTTACAAAGTGGGTTAATCAATGAACTGGTCAAGAAAAAATTGTTAATTACAACAAGAATAAGTGAATACTCAAATGAATTTGATTCACTTGTATTACAACACAAAAAAATAAGTGTATATCAACATTACTCTCAGTGGTCATATGAGATGATGAAGGATGCAGCCATTTTGGTTTTAAAGATTAATATGCTGTGTAATAAATACGGATATGAATTGAAAGATTGCCATCAGGCCAATATTATGTTTGACGGGATTAATCCTGTATGGGTAGATTTTGGAAGCATAATAAAGCGTGAAAATAAGAGAAGATGGGTAGCATATGACGAATTTCTAAAATGCTATTATTATCCGCTTCTCTTATGGAGAAAAGGTTACGATGATATCATAAGAGCACTATACAAGTCACCAAATTATCTCGACTATAAAGAACTTTTAAGTATTAACTACTTATTGCCTGTAAGATTAATGGATAAGATAATTAAAATAGTTCAATGCAAAAAGAACTTGTCATATCAATATTTGGTTCATGCACTTAATAAAGGCAGAAATAAAGAAAAAACTCAATGGGGAGATTATCAAGATAGCTACTGGAATCGCAAAAATGAGCGTTTTGAATATGAAGTAGAATGGATAAAGAAGAACTATGATTTAAAATCAATGATTGAAATTGGAGCAAATCAAGGAGCTTTTGCATGCCAAGTTTCTCAACAGACCAATATTGATAGAATAATTGCATCGGATTATGATCAAAATGCAATAGACGCAATGTATTTAAATTTAAAAAAAATGAACATTAATAATATAACGCCACTTTTAATTGATTTTGTATGGATGAAGACATATGAACTGGAAAAATATAAGTCAGATTTATTAGTGGCTAATGCCTTAACTCATCATTTGCTTTTGACACAAGGAATGACGATAGAAGCATTAGTTAATAAATTTGCTATCTTAACATCAAAGTATGTGATAACAGAATTTATGCCCAAGGGAGTGGAAAACGGTCGAGTACCGCAATGGTATACATTTGATTGGTTTATGGCAGGGATGGAAAAGAAATTTAATATAATATGTACAAAACATTTTCATAATAGAATAGTTATTATAGGCAAAAGACGATGAGTAATCAAAATAGAGAGCAAGTTGCTGTGTGGGGAACTGGGAAAGTAGGCAGGTGCTTTTATTATAAACATAGGAATGAGTTAGATGTTAAGTTCTTCATTGATAATTATCCTAAAAGGAATCAAATAGATAATATTCCAGTCATCACACCAGAACATATGGATAGTGATATTAAAATAATAATAGCCGTAGCAGATTATTTTGATATTTGCAACCAATGCGAATCAATGGGAAAACAATTTATAGTTGATTATTTTCCTTATGATTTTTATGAAGAGAATCAGATTAGTTTTGTATTTTTACATAGATTATTTCGAATAGAGAAAGTCAAAGAGATAATAAGAAAAGCCAATTTAATAAAGCGAACCATTGTAATAATAGGAAATTGTCAAACTCAAATGATTAAAAAGATGTTATTTGCAAGCAATGCATTTAAAAAAGATTATATTTTGATAGATATTCCACCAATCTATGAATGTGACGATACAATGGTCGGATTATTTGAGCAAGTAGAATTGTTTAAAACGGTTTCTTTGATTCTCAGCCAAAATATTAGTAAAAATAATGGATATACTGATTTATTATCAACGGAGATTGTAAAAAAACAGAGAGGTGAAAAGACAAAGATCGTTATTATTCCGACACTTTATTTTGATGTGTATTTTCCTCAAACAATACATCAATCATGTTCCAATTATTTTTTAAAAGAAGTAGGAATAACGTCTTATCCATATGGAGACTGGTTATTGGATGAGCTATCTAAAAAATATCAATATCAGGATGTGTGTGAAATAGTAGAAATTGATAACTTATTTGATAAAACCTTAATGGGGAGAATTAAGGAATACCGTTTTGCAGAACTAAAACATAGAGAGGAACAATGCAATATTACGATTGTAGACTTCATAGAAAAAAATTATAAAACTCAACAATTATTCTATTGCAAAAATCATCCTAATAATAATTTGCTAAGTGAATTAACAAGGAGAATACTGGCTTCGCTGGGATATTTCGACTATGTATATATTAGTTCCAGATATACTGAAATGGATCAGTACAGCGAGGCTATTTATCCAAGCGTTTATAAAGCTTTGCAGTTGGATTTTCCTATAAGAGGATATAAAGATGTTTTGTATGGAGGAATGAATTTATCAGGATTTGTAAAGAATTATATATTGGCAAAATGTTCTAGATAAAATGAAAAGGTGGGGGAAGAATGACATTTATTCCAGTAAATGAACCATTGTTGAATGGCAATGAAAAAAAATATTTATGTGAATGTATTGACACAGGATGGATATCCTCAGAAGGACCATTTGTAAAGGATTTTGAAAAAAAAATGAGTGCCACTGTTGGTAGAAAATATGGAATTGCCGTTTCAAATGGGACAGCAGCATTAGAGGTGGCTTGCCATGCCATTGGAATTGGTGATGGAGATGAAGTAATTATGCCGACATTCACAATCATATCCTGTGCAATGGCTGTTACAAAATTGGGAGCAGTACCTGTATTGATCGACAGTGATATTTGTGATTGGAATATGAATGTTGATGAAATTGAGAACAAGATCACTAAGAAGACTAAGGCAATTATGATTGTACATGTTTATGGTTTGCCAGTACAGGTTGACAGAGTATTAGCACTTGCTAAGAAGTATAATTTAAAGGTTATTGAAGATGCTGCAGAAATGCATGGTCAGACATATAATGGGCTACCATGTGGAAGCTTTGGAGATATTAGTACATTTAGTTTTTATCCGAATAAGCATGTTACAACTGGTGAAGGGGGAATGGTTGTTACAGATAGCGAAGAACTTGCGGAGCGTTGTCGTTTATTGCGTAATTTATGTTTTAGAAAAGATGTCAGATATGTGCATGATGAAATTAGTGACAACTATAGATTTACCAATCTCCAAGCAGCAGTTGGACTTGCTCAGTTGGAAAGATTAGAAGAGTTTATCCAGATGAAACGTGATATGGGTAAATTTTATACGGAACATTTACAGGGAGTAAAAGGACTAAAACTTCCGATTGATCACACAACTTATGCAGAAAATATATACTGGGTATATGGACTTGTTTTGGATGAGAATATAAATATTGACAATCGTGAGATGCAGAAAATATTAGCAAATGAAGGAATAGGAACAAGAACATTCTTCTGGTGTATGCATGAACAGCCGGTATATCAGAATATGGGGCTGTTTGTAGGAGAGAGGTATAAAAATGCAGAGTACTTAGCCAGAAAAGGATTCTACATACCAAGTGGACTAGCATTAACGAAGGAACAGATGAGTCGGGTTGTGGATTGTGTTATTAAGGTAATGAAAACACTTTGCTAAGCAGTGAAAAGGGGGATTAGCATGGGACAAGTTGAGGAAGTTAAGAAAAAAAATAGATTGCTGGCTATGATTATTCGAAATGAATATCAGTGTGAGGGTGTAGATTTCATCACACCGAGTGAATATTCACAGCAGGTTGCTTATATGCATCACCAGACAGGAAAAGATATTGATGCGCATGTTCATAATATGGTACATAGAAATGTAATGTTAACGCAGGAAGTATTGTTTATTAAAAAGGGTATTCTGCGAGTAGATTTTTATGATGAGTATGAAGATTATCTTGAAAGTAGAAATTTGTATGCCGGAGACATTATTCTTTTAGTTTCTGGTGGACACGGTTTTCATGTTGTAGAAGAAGTCGAGATGATTGAAGTAAAACAGGGACCTTATTCTGGAGATCAAGACAAGAAGAGATTCCAAGGAGTAGATGAAAGCCAGATTATATATAAGTAGAAGAGGGATCAGATGGAAACATTTCAGGACTATGCATATTACTACAATGCTTTTTATAAGGACAAGGATTATGCTAAAGAAGCAAGACAAATCGATGAGATATTAAAGAAATATGGCAAAAATATCCATTCAGTGATTAATTATGGATGCGGAACAGGAAAACATGATATTGAACTATCAAGAATAGGATATTCGTGTACAGGGATAGATTTAAGTGAAACTATGATTGAGGTTGCAAAACAAAATAGCAAAGAGGAACAAAAGAAGATAAACTTTTTTGTCGCAGACATAAGAAAATTTGAATCAGAAAAAAAGTATGATGCTGTTATTTCTTTGTTTCATGTAATGAGTTATCAAAATTCAAATGAAGATATTGTGGCTGCTTTTCAGTCCGCTCGGAAAGCATTAGAAAAGGATAATTTGTTCTTATTTGATTTATGGTATGGGTCTGGTGTATTAACAAATCCACCGGTAGTAAGAGTAAAAGAAGTGGAAGACGATCAATACCGATTAGTTAGAATTGCAAGACCAGTTATGTATGATAAACGAAATGTAGTGGATGTTTGTTATGAAGTGGTGCTAGAATATAACCATAGACACGAAATGTTGAACAAGCTATACTTATAGAAAAAGGAGTTCAACACAATGGCTAAAAATCAAAAATCATACACCCCAGAGTTTAAACAGCAGATTGTTGATCTGCATTGTAAAGCTGGCAAAGGTGTAACTGAATTAAGCAACGAATATGGCATTCCAAAAGGCACAGTCTCTACATGGATTAAAAATCTTGCTCCAGTAATTACTACAGAGGAAGAGACTATTTCTTTAAAGGAATACAAGGCTCTTCAGAAAAAAATGAAAGACCTTGAAATTGAGAATGAAATATTAAAAAAAGCTACTGCCATATTCGCCAAAAATCAATAACTGAATACGTGTCCTTTATTCAAGCTAACTTAGACAAGTATACTGTAAAGCAGATGTGCTCTGCACTTAAATTCCCTAGAAGCACTTACTATGCTGCATTAAATCATGTTCCTTCAAAAAGAGATCAGGAATATAAGGAATTCAGCAATGAAGTATTATCAATATATAACGAATTTAAGAAACGTTACGGGGCAATTAAGATCCATAGAGAACTTAATGATAGAAATATCCACTGCTCAGTAAAACGTGTTCAACGTCATATGAAAAAGCTTGAAATTAAAAGCATTGTTGTTAAAAAGTATCAATACCAAAAGAATCAGGGTACAGTTCCTAATGATAAAGAAAATATCCTTAATCGTGATTTTAGTGCTGATACAGTATTTAAAAAGCTTGTAACTGATATCACATATATCCATGTAGTAAATGAAGGATGGACTTATCTTGCATCCGTAATGGACTTATATGATCGCAAAATCATAGGATGGGCATATGGTAAAAATATAACATCTGAGCTTGCCACACAGGCTGTAAAGAATGCATGCCTTAATATCCCTGATACAACGGGAATAGTGCTTCATAGTGATCTAGGAAGCCAGTATACCAGTGAAGAATTCGAGAAATATTTACAGGATCAGGGAATGTTACATTCATTTAGCAGGAAGGGTAACCCCTATGATAATGCCTGCATCGAATCCTTCCATTCTGTATTAAAGAAGGAAGAAGTATACACAACTACATATTACACATTTGAGGAGGCTAAATCAGCACTCTTTGAATATATAGAGTCATTCTACAACCGAAAAAGGCGCCATAGTGCTCTTGATTACAAGACACCACAACAGGTTGAAGATGAGGCTCTAGCAGCCTAAGAAATAATTCTCTCGGCATATGTTATGCTGGGAGAAAAGTTCAACTTTTTGTGCCCAAAGTATTGACATAGATCCAAAGTTTTGGTAATAAATAAGAAAACAAATATAACAAAGACAATTAAAGAAGTTCATAGTATGAGGTATTTCTTCAGACCTGAATTAGAAATCCTTTTAAAACAGGCAGGTTTTGAACTAGTGACAAATATTGATTGTAATACTTTAGAAGAAACAGATTATAACTCTTGGACAAGCTATTTTATTGCAAAGGCTATATAAACGATGAATAACAAAATAAAAAACGTAGCAATATTATTGACAAGTGAACCACAGAATGGTGGAGAACACCAGTATTTAGTATTGTTGGCAGAAAGCTTGGTGAAATGCGATGGAAAATATTTTCACTTGACTGCATTGTGTTGTAATCGATTTTGGAAGAAATGGTGTCGCGATAGGAAAATTGATTATATTAATATTGAAATTTATGAGTATACCAAAAAGGATATCCAAATTCAAACTGCATTTCCAAATTTGTGTGCATGGTATAATATGAGATTTGATCCGATTGGAAGGACTATACGACAACGAAAAATTTCTTTATTGATTTGTGGACAACAAGGTGTATTTTTACCTAAATATGTATGTAATGTCATTCGTCCTGTACACGATTTGATGCATAGATATGAGCCTCGTTTTGAAGAAATAAGAGAGACAAGTGAAATGCGAGAAGTTTTATTTAAAAGTGTAGCAAAATTCTCAGATTATGTATTAGTAGATTCTGAATTGGGGAAAAAACAATTTATTGAATCATATGGTAATAAGGTACATTTTCCGCATATAGCGGTTCTTCCATTTGTTGTTCCAAGACATATACGAGAGGAAAAAGAAAAATATATTGCGACTCCTACTAAATATATTTTCTATCCAGCGCAATTTTGGGAACACAAGAATCACATGAATCTAGTTAAAGCAATAAAAATCGCAAAAGAACAAGAAAAAGATATCTGCCTGGTGTTAGTTGGGTCAGAAAAAAATACATTAAAGAAAGTAAAAAGACAAATTGCCAAAGATGGGCTTGAGAAAAATATTTTTATATTGGGGTTTGTAGAAGATGAACAAATTACATATTTATATAAGCATGCCAATGCTTTGATTATGCCAAGCTATTTTGGACCTACTAATATTCCACCACTAGAAGCAATGGCATTGGGGTGTCCTGTAATTGTTTCGAACAAATATGCAATGGGTGAACAGGTGGGAGATGCAGGTTTGCTTTTTGATCCAGATTCACCCGAAGAGATGGCAGAGTGCATTTTGAAAGTGTGGAATGATGAAGAGTATAGAAAAATAATGATTCAGAAAGGGTATGAACAAATAAATAATTGGACTGAGATAGATTTTAAAAAGAAATTTATTTCTATAGTCAGAAAGTGTATTCAATAGAGGAGAGGTTGTCATGAATTGTAAATTAGTATCAGTTATATCAACGCTCGCAGGAGCAGTAGCAGGGGCTTCCATTGGAGCAGGTATGGCTACAAAGAAAACTATGAAAAATGAAAAAAAAATGAAGGAGTATTCAGATAAGCATCTTTCCATGTTTTTATTGATGAATCAGTGGGTAAAAATAAAACAGGATGGGAAGAATCTCTCAGAGTACTTTGAAAAAAATGGATATAAGAGAATTGCAATATATGGTATGAGCTATATAGGTGAAACTTTAGTAAATGAATTATATAATTCAAAGACAAAAGTAGTTTATGGAATTGATAAGAAATTCGACACATTATATTGCGGTGTAGATATCGTTTCAATTGAAGATGAATTTGAGTCAGTAGATGCAATTGTTGTGACGGCAATTTCATATTTTGACGAAATCGAAGAACAGCTGGCTGAAAAAATAAATTGTCCTATTCTTTCATTAGAAGATATTATTTATGAGGTTTAAAGTATTTTTAATAAACTTTTTTAGAATAGAGCAGGATAAAACGTGAAAAAAATAAAAATATCAATTATAACAGTATCCTATAATAGTAGCAACACTATAGAGCAAACAATAAAGAGTGTAATTAGTCAAACCTATAATAATGTAGAGTACATTATTATTGACGGAGGCTCTACAGATGGGACAATAGATATTATTAAGAGATATGAATCTAATATTTCATATTGGGTAAGTGAGAAAGATTATGGAATATATGATGCGATGAATAAAGGGGTAAAAAAAGCAACAGGGGATATCGTTGCTTTTTTAAATAGTGATGATTACTATATTGATAGTACAGCTTTAGAAAGGGTTGTAGCTTGTTGGAATAAATATGATAAAATTGATATTTTAGCTGGTCGAATAGCAATGTATAATCAGTTTTCTATTTTGTGTGGTTATAGTCCGGAAGTAATAAATTTGGAGCAATTGTGTTATCGGATGATTTTAGATCATCCGGCAATGTTTTCGCGTAAGAAGTTATTTGAAGAAGATGGAGGATTTGATTTACATTATCAGATAGCTTCTGATTATGCGTGGGTTTTAAAAGAATATCATATGAATAGAGTAATTGTTTCCTGCCAAGAAGTATTTACAGTTTTTCGTTTAGGTGGGGCAAGCAGTAAAATAACAAAAAAAATTGCCTTGGAAGTTAAAGATATAACTCAAAATATAAATCCTTCTTATTATTATCAAAAGTATAAGAACATAATAGAGGATTTATATTATAATCGACAAAAGCAAATAGAAAGAAATAATAAGATTGATGAAATTATATTATTGAATAAGAATTTTGCGATTAATAAATTAGATAAAATTTTAGAAACAACCAAAATCGCAATATGGGGATATGGAGCATATGGACAGGAATGTCATGAGATTCTTGAACGATTGGGATATAAAATTAATTTAATTATTGATAATGACAAAAATAAGTGGCAAGACACAGATTGCATTCAGATTTCAGGGATAGATGCATTAGAAAAGTTTGATGGTACAGTTATTATTTCACCGTCAGGTCATGAAAAAGAAATAGAAGAACAAATGAAATATCTTACTATACGAACAGTTAGATATTCAGAAATTCTCAAGGTACTAAATATAGATGTGTTATAGTGTTTAGGGAGAAGAGCAAATGACTCAGATTATGAAAAAAACAGATGATTTTTATCAATATGCAAAAAATACAGATAGAAAGGTAGTGCTATATGGAATAGGGGTAACAGGTGAAACCGCCTACCCATATATACCTGATATTTCTTATGTATGTGATAAAAGAGCTGATGGAACAATAAGCTTTCATGGACATAGGGTATTGAATATAAATGAATTAGCTGATTGTAATGAGAAATATTTGATTGTAATCTGTATAAAAAAAATTGATATATGTCAGGATATTGCTAAGGAAATTCAAAAATTAGGGCTAGATGCTTATGTTTTTTCTTTCTATGATAATGATGCTTTTTCCTGTTATCATGAATTGACCTATGAACGAAATATGAATGAGATAAAATATGTAAACCTTGTATGTCAGGATAAAGGATGGATTTTGACAAAATTTGCCTTTAAAATGAAAGAACAGCTTGAAAAGAAAGGGATTAAGGCAGAAATAAGTCCTTGCGTTGATTTTTCCGCAGATATTAATCATCATATTGCATTTCATCTATTTGAACCTGTTCAGGATGCTAGAGACACTCTAATGATTACACATGTAGATTCTTTGAATAAAGTAAATCAATTAAAACATCAGCTTCAGTTGGCAAGAATGGGAATATGTATGTCCAGAGAAACGATGGAGCATCTTGTTACATGTGGAATATCCAGAGAGAAGTTATGCTATATTAATCCTGCACAGGATGGCGTGATTAAACCTAAAAAATATGTACTTGGAATAACACATAGAAATTATGATGCAGTGGATAAAAGAAAAAGAGTTAGTGCATTGGTTGATATTTGCCAAAAATTAGATCCGAGTTATTTTAAAATCAAAATTATGGGAGCTGGTTGGGAAACTGTAGTTGAGCAATTAAGAGAACTAAAGTTTGAAGTGGATTATTTTCCCGATTTTGATTATGACATATATGTTAACTTGATTCCGTCTCTTGATTATTATCTTTTCTGGGGATTTGATGAGGGATCCATGGGATATTTGGATGCTTTGGCAGCTGGTGTTGAAACAATAGTAACACCACAGGGCTATCACTTGGATATACCATCAGGCATTACATATCCATGTCGTATTATTTCGGATTTTGAGCATGTTCTATTAGATTTACAAAATAAGCGTAAGCGAATAGTGAAATCTGTGAGTGACTGGACATGGGAACAATATGTAGAAAAGCATTTAGAGGTTTGGAAGTATATATTAGGGAATGATGAAGATATCTATATAAACAAACACAAATATGAGGATGGCATTTTCTCTGTATTGGGTATAGATGCTTAGGGGTGATATATGAAAATAGTAATTGCAGGGTTAGGTAGATATGTATGTGGTATAGAGAACTGTTTGAATCACGATGTAGAAATTGTATATTATTTCGATAATGCAATAAAAAATAGGAATCAGGAATACAACGGGAAAAAAATTTTATCCCACTATCAGTGTTTTACAAATTCCATAGATTATGTTGTGATTGGAATTATGGGATATGATAGCATGAAAGATGAATTGATGGAATGTGGTTTTGAAAAAAAACAGATTATTCCTTTTTTTGATAGTTCTGTCGATTTTGAACTTTACAAAGACATAATAGAGCCTCAGAGAGCATTAGTTTATAGTTTGAGATGTAATGTTTTATACTTACAACAGAGATTATTGGAAAATGAGCAAAATCAAAAGTATTATCATGAACATGTTGTATATGAAATCGTGGATTCGATTAATAAGAATAAATTAGAGTTACCGAATATTTGCAGTGTAGAAGAAACTTGCAATTTATTGATAAACAAGAAGGTTTCACTTAGCAGATATGGAGATGGAGAATTTGAAATTATCTTTGGAACTTCTAAAACTCTTTTTCAACAGAATAACGAGAGTCTTGGTGAAAGACTAAAAGAAGTGCTTAGATCGAATATACCTAATCATTTTGTGGCATTAGCGTCTGATTATGGTGAACTTAGCGAGCTTAGACAAGAAAATCAAGATGATATAAGACGATATATGACTTTAGAAAAAAGAAAACAACATTATCAGATTATCGACATGAACAAAAAATATTATAATGCATATATTTCAAGACCATATGTAATATATCCACACGAGAAGAGAGAAGAAGCAAAGCAACGTTTTCACAGATTGAAACAGATATGGCAAAGGCAAGATATTCTGGTTGTAGAAGGCGAATTAACCCGTATGGGTGTTGGAAATGATTTATTTGCAAATTCAAATTCTATATGTAGAGTTATTGCTCCAAATGTAAATGCTTATGACAAATACGATAAAATATTAGAGCAGACAAAAAAGTATGGTAAAGGGAAGCTGATATTGATCGCATTAGGACCAACAGCTACAGTATTAGCATATGATTTGGCTAAAGAGGGATATTGGTCAATTGATGTAGGGCATCTTGATTTAGAGTATGAATGGTATTTAAAGGGGGAGGGATATAGTCATATATCAAATAAATACAATAATGAAGTATTAGGAGATGACGAGGTAGTTCAGAGTTATGATGAAGAGTATGAAAATAGTATTTTAGCTAAGGTATTGTAGGTATTATTAACAAAGATTGATAAGAAGGAAGGATTATGGTAAAGGAATATGATTAATGTATTAATATTTGGCAAGGGTATAATGTTTGATACTATTGTTAGAGAGAATTTGTTATCTAATGAAATTAATATAGTCGGTTTTATCGATAATAATTTGAAAGAGGACGGAGTCTATTTACCTTCCCAAGTATGTAATTTGAATTATGATAAAATTTTAATATCATTGGAAAATTCAAATAGCAAATTAGCAGTTATTGAGCAGTTAATTGATTTGGGTGTTGAACTATCCAAAATTGGAATTATAGAAGAGTATATTCCGTTTCATAATTACTCTATTAATGTTATTGAAAAGGGCGTTGTTCAGGTAAATAAAAATAACCTTCATATTAGGTGCAATAATGCAATCGAATTGATGATAGTTGAAGAAGTTTTTGGCGAGGCTATGTATGATTTTTATGATAAACATAAAAAAATAGTTATTGATATTGGAATGAATATTGGCTCTGCATCACTTATGTTTGCGAGTAAGGATGATGTTGAAGCAGTATATTCTTTTGAAATAGATAAATTTACTTTTGAACGTGCTCAACAAAATATTAAATTAAATGATGAGGCAATTCAAAACAAATTACATATATATAATGTGGGTCTTGGCAAAGAAGATACACTTGAACGATACTATTTTCATAAGACTGAAACAGGAAAATCAGCTGGAATGAAAAAATGTATTAATGAAGAATGTTATTCACAGGATACCGTTGAAATAGAAGTACGAAAGGCAAGTAGTGCTTTAAAAGATATTATTTCAAATTACAATGGTAAAATTGTGATGAAAATTGATTGCGAAGGTGCAGAGTATGAAATATTTGAAGAATTAAAGGCAAGCGGGCTGTTAAAAAAGATAGATGTGATATTGGGGAAGTGGCATGATGGTCGAAAAGCAGAGCTATTAAATTTGTTACAAGAGGATAATGAATTTTTTTGTATTGTTCAATCGCAAAGAAGATGTTTTGGATTATTTTATGCATTCAGAAATGAAAATAACATTTAAAGTCATTTTTAATTTGATATGTATGATGAAGGGGGACTAGAATGCATATCGTATATGCAATGCAGGAATATCCTATAGATAATACGGGGTGTGCAGGTTCTGGAAATTATGTTAGAAATATTGCAAAAATAATGGTAGAACATGGGCATACAGTGGAGGTAGTAACAGAAGGGAAAGAAGATATAACTTTCGAGAGGGATGGAGTTACTGTACATGTTCTTAATATTGAGAAGTATTTTCATGATTCTGGAAAATCAATGACTTTGTCCAAAAAGGTAATTAAGAATTTATTTCGCAGCTATAAATATAATCAGGAGATAAATTTGATTAATCAATTGTATCCAATTGATATAATACAATTTGGCGCTATGTACAATCTTGCTTTTTTTAGAAAAAAGGCAATACCAAGTATTATTAGATTATCAGAATATCCTGTTTTATGGAGAAGAGCTGGAATTGATAAACATTTTTCGATAGAGCAGGCGTTGAATGAAAGAAGACTAGATGAAGAATTGCAGATTTATACTTATAGAAAAGCAGACAAAATAATAGCTCCTAGTTTTTTACTAAAGACAATTGTTGAAAAACAGACTAAGTATACGGTAGATGTAATTGAAAGCCCGGTATATATTGATAGAGATACAGAGTATTATCAAAATTTAAAATTAGAGTCAAAAATTAGCGAGAAAAAGTATTTTTTATATTTTGGGGGGATTTCAGCAAGAAAGGAAGCACATATAATTGGTGACATAATTCCAAGAATATTGAAAAGTTTTTCAGATTTTTATTTTGTTATTGCTGGGAAATGTATTCCAATACCTTTTGATGATAAGCAAAGAAATCTTTTGCAGATTATTGATGAGTATGAAATCGGTATTAAAAAAAGATGTATTTATTTAGGAAATATAGAAGATCGAACACAATTATTTTCAATTGTTGCAAATAGTGAATTATGTATATTACCGACAAGAATAGATAATTTACCTAATACTGTAATTGAGGCAATGGGATTGGAAAAGGTTGTGATTAGCACGGAGCATTCAAGTGTAGAGCAGCTGATTACGGATGGAGTTAATGGCTTCCTTTGTAAAATTGATGATGGAGAAGATTTATACACGAAAGTAGAGAAAGCAATGAGCCTATCGGAACAGGAGAGGCAGATGATTGGTAAACGTGCGAAGCAACGTTTAGAAACTATGCAGCCACACATTATTTACCAAAAGATGATTAGCTTATATATGGAAGTTTCAAAAAGAAAAGGATGAAAAATGAGTGTAAAATGTCTTATATGGGGAACAGGATTGGTTTATAGCCAATATATTAATGCCATTAGGTATCATGAATTGTTGGGAGAGATAGAAGTAATAGGAGTTACTTCGAATTTGGGGGCGTATACAGACATATTAGGATATCCTTTTATATGCAAAGAGTCAATTAGTCAATATGAATTTGATATTGTAGTTGTTATGGCGGAACACACAACCTTTTCTGCAATACAAAAGGAGGCTATGGAGATTAATATTCCTAGTGAAAAAATAATATCATATAAAATATTGCTTATGCCTTCAATGGACATAAAAAAATATATTCAATTGAAAAATAATACTCCAACTATTTTTGCAAATAATTGCTGGGGAGGACTAACTTATCATAGACTGGGGTTGGAGTTTAATTCACCATTTATCAATATGTTTGAAACAGATGAAGATTATTTAAAAATATTAGAAAATCCTTCAAAGTACATGGATATTGAGTTGACATATATAGAAGACAGATTTGAACCAGTGTTGAAGCGTTATTATCCGGTATGTAGATGTGGTGATGTTTTGCTGTATTTTAATCATTATACTTCATTTGATGAGGCAAATAATAGTTGGATAAGGAGAAAAAAGAGAATTCAATGGAATAATTTGTTTATTATGATGTTGACTGAAAATGAAGATATTGCAAGAAAATTTTCAAAACTACCGTATTCAAAGAAAGTATGTTTTGTTCCGTTTAACATGGATATTCCATCACTAGTGCAGGTCAAGTTATGGACAGAGCAAGTAAAATTGACAGAGCTTTTTTCAACAATTGTGAATGGAATGGCTAGTGGAGCATATTCGTATTATGACCCTATAGAATTGTTATTGAACTGCAACTTAAAATTGATATCAAAAACTATCTGATGGAGAACAATCTTACAATGTATAAAAATATATCAGCAATTATTGTCCCTCTATATACAACAGAACTTACTAATTACGAAGAAATTTCACTGCATCAGGCATTTAATATTTTTGCTGATTATGATATTATTGCAATTTCACCATTAAATCTTAGATTAGAAAGGTTGACAAAAAGATATAAATTTTCAGGTATAGAACAATTTGATAATGATTTATTTACCAGTGTAGATGCATACAATAGATTGATGATGTTACCTGAATTTTACAAGCAATTTCAGCAATATGAGTACATATTAATATATCAATTAGATGCTTTTGTATTTTCAAATCAACTGTCTTATTTTTGTAGTTTAGGCTATGACTATATAGGCGCGCCGTGGCTATATGGTATTTTTAATTATATAGATTCTTTTCATTATTTATGGCATGTAGGAAATGGAGGTTTATCCTTACGCAAGGTATCTAGTTTTATTCGAGTGTTAGAAGAGAGGAAACCATTATTAGGTGAACAAATTAAAAATGAGGATTTGTTTTTTTCATCTATTATAGATGAAAAATTTAAGGTTGCACCAATAAATGTTGCTTTGCAGTTTTCGTATGAAAGACAAGTTCAGAAATGTTTTCAATTAAATCATAATCAACTGCCATTTGGATGTCATGCTTGGGAAAGGTATGATTTAGATTTTTGGAAATTCTATATAGAACAATATGGATATAGAGTTAATACAGCAGAAAATGCAGGAAACGAAGATAAAACTAGAAAATCTGAATATTATCTATGGGAAAGATTTGCAAGCATTATCTCAGATGAAGAAAAAAAACAACAAGCGAATAAGTGGATTCAGTTATTATTTAACCAGCATGATAAAGATTGTATTATCTTTGGAGCTGGTTTTTACGGAAACAGTTTTTCTAAATATTTTATGGATATTGGTATTAAAGTGAGATTCTTTTGTGATAATGATAGCTTATTAGATGGTAAAACACTAAATGGAATTAGCATTATCAATCCAGACAAATTATTAGCTAAGAAAAAAAATAGTTTCATAGTTATAATAAATTATCAACATGAAAATGAAATAGCAGAACAGTTGGAATCTATGAATTTAGAACATAAAAAAGATTTTATTACACTTACAGATTTGATAAATGTATTAGACAAGGATGGATAGATAGAATGCTAATCGCAACATCATTAATGTATTCAACGGATGAATATGAGATTCAAAAGCAACTTAAGGCAATACAAACATGGAAAAACATGGGTTTTGAGGTGATCTCTTGCAATGTGGCTGAAGAAATCAAATTACTTCAGCCTTTTTTTCAAGAGATCACTTTTGTAGAGCTTGCACGTTCAGGAAAAGAGCAGATGGGAAAGCCCTTTCCATATATTTATGATATATTACAGGCATTAAAGTATAACTGCCACAATAATAAAGGAGAAATATGTGGCATTATCAATTCTGATATTTTTTTAAAACATTTGTCCATAGAAGCATTACAGTCTTATTTTTATTCAACTCCTTATACAGTTTTGATTTTACACCGCTATGATATTGAAAATGAATTAGATACAGAAGGTGAGTACTATTTCTCTGGAATTGATGTTTTTTTCTTTTTAAATGATTATATAGATGTTTTTCCTGACAAAGGATTCATGTTGGGAAGACCAGAATGGGATCATTGGTTTTTAGGGGAAGCTGTAAAAGTAGGTATGAAGGTTAGAGAGATAAAGAATAAACTTGCCTTTCATATAAAGCATAAGCAACGGTGGACGCCATCAGAAAGCAATAAAATGGCAAGTAAAAGCAGAAAAAAGAATATATGTCTAAGCGAAAAATATTATTTTGATACAAATGAAATTATGGCTGATTTGTCCAACAGAATTTTTTTGAAGAGTAATGTGTTGATAGATGATGATGAATTACTGATTCGTAATGGAAGTTTTTATAATGATGTAGAACGTCAGGATATTTTACAATGGGAAAGGGAAGTTTATGAAAGAGAAAAGGATGTTGAAAGCACAGGTTTGGTATATTTCAAAAATTCAAAGGCATACAGAATATGTGCCTTACATCGGGAAATAGTTTCTAATGACCGAAATAAGGTAATTCTTGGTAATATGTTTCCGCAAGAAAGAAGTAAAGGTTCTATTTTGAGGTATGTTGACTTTCAGCAACTTGATTTTGTTAAAAACTTAGGGAGAGTATATATATATCCTGCGGGAAGAGCAGCCAGACTTTTGCTGGATTGCATGGATACATATCATATTCCAGTATTAGGGTTAGTTGATAGAGATCGGTCATTATGGAACACAGAATGTCAGGGACATAGGATTAATAGTTTAGAAGCATTATTGAATGGAGATACTTTTGATCATGTGTTGATTGCAACTAATTTATATGTGAAAGAAATATATCAATCATTAAAAGAAATAGTTGATGAAGAAAAGCTGATCGTAATCTAAAACACAAACAAACGTTCTGAAATTCTTGCGTATTAACATTTACATATGTATACTATGAAATGAGAGAATCACTTGGAGGAGCATGAAGCGATGGTATTTGTAAACGAAGCATGGAATGGAACTGGAGATATTGTAGTATACAGTAATTATCACAAATATTGGCTGGATAGAGAAAGAAAAATTAAAAATCCATTATTTGATGTTTATAGTGGTAAGATATTGGATTTGAAAGAAGGAAAGCCACAGGCAGTAAAGTATTTCTATAATTTGTTAGATGCAGAAATATGTGATGGAGTAACCATTTGTGTAGTTCCATCAAGTAATGCGGATAAGAAGATTACAGGTAATTCCTTGTATGCATGTCGTGAAATCCTTTTACAGAATGGTGCAGAACATGTTGAAATGTTTGCTCTGGGAAAGGCGATTTAATACATGAAGAAATTTGATGAGTATCCAATATTAGCAGTTACAAGCGATGATGAATCATATCCTTTTGGAATGCGGAAGATGAGCAATAATTCAGTGATATATTATAAGGGCGATATTAGCCTTATTAATGCAACTAAAAATATTGCAGTAATTGGTACCAGAAAAATATCGGACAAGGGTCGTAAATTGGCATATGAAACGGGGTGTATTTTAGCAAAAAGAAAAATTACTCTGGTAAATGGTCTTGCACTTGGATGTGATGCAGAAGCTATAAAAGGCGCTTTGTCAGAAGGCGGAAAATGCATTGCAGTTATGCCGTGTGGACTTGAACAGGTGCAGCCACGTTCGAATTACAGACTGGCAGAACAGATACTGGAAAAGGGCGGCTGTATGATTAGTGAATATCCAGTGGGCAGTAGTATTCAAAAATATAGATATGTCGAGCGTGATAAAGTTCAGAGTGAAATTAGTCAGGGCATCATGATCATAGAAGCAGATGAAAATAGTGGAACCATGCATACAGCTGAGTTTGCAATGAGACAACATAAGAGGCTGGCATGCTATTACCATAAGATGATAGAGTTATCAAAGGGTAATTTGTTACTGGAAAATTCAGGCAAAGCAAAAGTGATAAAAACACAAAGTGACTTGGAAGAGTTTATTGATATTGTAGGAGAAGAAAAGGAGTTTCAACAGTTGACGCTATTGTAATTGTAAGTATGTAAATCTATATTTTTATGGTTATAACCGCAAAACATCATTGCTAACACACAATAATCGGGGTACAATATAATTGCGGAGGCGATTTATATGATCAATAGGCCACTTTACATGGATAAGATCATGACATATGTGGATACTCCTTTTGTAAAAGTGCTTACAGGGATTCGGCGATCAGGAAAATCCACAATTATGAAGATGATCATGGATAAGCTTGAAAATGAGAGGCACATTCCAAAAGAAAATATTATCTCTATGCGGTTTGATTCTATGGAATATGAAGATATGACTGCAAAGCAGATGTTTGAGACGATAAAAGCAGGATTGAGTGCTCAGGGCAGAACATATCTTTTTTTGGATGAAGTTCAGGAAATAAGTGGATGGGAGAAAGTTGTAAATTCTTTTTTGGGCGAATATGATGTGGACATATATGTTACCGGTTCCAATTCACGTATGATGTCTTCAGAGATTGCGACATATCTTACAGGGAGATATGTTTCCTTTCAGGTATATCCACTTTCTTTTGAAGAATATCTTGCTTTTAGAAGAGAAGTAACAGAGCTGAAAAATCCACATCAGGAGCTTGCTGATTATGTCCGTTTGGGTGGATTCCCGGCAACGCATTTGAGAACATATTCTCAGGATGAAGTTTACACAATTGTACGCGATATTTATAATTCGACCATTTTCTCAGATATCGTAAGAAGAAATCAAATTCGTAAAGTGGATCAGCTGGAGCGGGTTGTAAAATACACTTTTTCTAATGTAGGCAATACCTTTTCTGCAAGGTCCATTTCTGATTATTTAAAGTCTGAGAAACGTTCTATTGATAATGAGACTGTATACAGCTATCTTGAGAAACTCGAGAAAGCTTATATTTTGCATCGGTGTTCCAGATATGATCTGCAAGGAAAAGAAATTCTTAAGACGCAGGAGAAATTTTATCTTGCAGATACCTCTTTGCGCTATTCTGTATTAGGGTATGGATCTGATAATGTAGCATCGAGCCTGGAAAATGTTGTATATTTGGAATTATGCAGGCGTGGATATAAGGTTTATATAGGTAAAACGACAGACGGAGAGGTCGATTTTGTTGCCAGCCGACAGGAAGAAAAACTGTATGTGCAGGTAACACAGGAAATTCATTCTGAAAAGACAGAGAAACGAGAGTATGAACGCTTATTGGAGATAAAGGATAATTATCCTAAGTATGTTTTGAGGACAGATGAATTTGCGAGTGGAAATTATGAAGGAATTAAAACCATGCATATTGCAGACTTTCTGTTGAGTAAAGATTTTTAGGGAGTTTTTGAATTATATGAGAATGAATATATACAATAACGGAATATATCAACAGGATATAGAATCAGCATGGAAGTTAGGTAATTTTAATAAGTTAGAAGGCAGCAGAATTTTAATCACCGGTGCTACAGGCATGATTGCATCGGTGATCATTGACATTCTTATGTATTACAATAGCATCATAAATATTTCTTCCCAGGGTATCCATATCCTTGCTGTCAGCCGTAATGAGGAAAAGGCTAGGGAGCGTTTTGCTCCCTATCGGGATAGTGACTTTTTCACCTACTTTTCCCATGATATATCGCAACCTTTGCCGGAGTTAGGGGATATTGACTATATTCTTCATGCAGCAAGCAATACGCATCCAAGGGCTTATGCAACTGACCCGATTGGTACAATTACGACCAATGTATCAGGTACATATGAGCTTTTATCCTATGCTGCAGAGCATTATTGCAGGCGTTTTCTGTGTTTTTCCTCTGTGGAAATCTATGGAGAGAACAGAAAAGATGTGGACAAGTTCGGGGAAGCTTACCTAGGATATATTGACTGTAATACTGTTAGGGCTGGCTATCCGGAGAGTAAGCGGCTTTCAGAATCTTTATGCAATGCTTTTGCAGCGCAGAAGGAACAGGATTTTGTAATCGGACGTTTCTCAAGGGTGTATGGACCGACCATGGGGATAGACGATTCTAAGGCAATTGCCCAGTTTATCAGGAGAGCGGCAGCAGGTGAGGACATTGTACTGAAGAGTGAAGGAAATCAGTTATATTCTTATACCTATGTGGTAGATGCAGCAGTGGCTGCTTTATATTTATTATTATATGGAAAAAGCGGTGAAGCCTATAATGTTGCGGATGAGAATTCCGAAATAACATTAAAGGAGCTTGCCGGAATTCTTGCAGAGGCAGCTGGTTCACGGGTGGTATTTGAATTACCGGATGCAGTGGAGCAGGCAGGATATTCTACTGCTACGAAAGCACTTCTGGATACGAAGAAGATCAACGAGTTGGGCTGGAGAGCCCAAACTCCTATAAAAGAGGGACTGGAGAAGACGGTTCAGATATTAAGGGACTGTAGATAAAAGGCAGCATAAGGGGGAAATGGCGTGAATATAGCAGTATTGTTAGCAGGTGGTGTAGACCCTGCTTTTAAGATGGATATACCCAAGCAGTTCGTGAATGTGTATAATAAACCAATCATTGTATATACGATGCAGAAGTTCCAGAGCCACCCGGAGGTAGATGCGATTATGATTGCGTGTCTAAAGGGCTGGGAGAACATGGTGCAGGCGTATGCGAAGCAGTTTCGTATTGATAAGTTAAAGTGGGTCATTACAGGTGGTGTGTCAGGACAGGACACTTCAAGACTGGCAGCAGATGAGCTGATGCATAGTTGTAAAGAGGACGATATTGTGATTATTCATGATGCGATTCGTCCACTTGTGTCCGATGAGATTATTTCAGACAGTATTCGTTCCTGCAAAAGGCAGGGAATGGGGATATCTGCGGTGACGTCCATGGATAATGTGATGCTGACAGATGATGGAATCTGCGGTCTGCGTTCGATTTCCAGATATGCATTTCGAAGGATACAGACACCGCAGACATATCGCCTGGGAGACTTGCAGAAGTATCATAAAGAAGCAATAGAGCAGGGAATTTTGAATGAAAATGATACTAACAATATGGTATCAAAATTAGGACAGAAGGTCTATTTATCCAAGGGATCTGATTTAAATATCAAGATCAATACAGTAGAAGATGTAGAGATGTTCAAGTCTTTATACAATATGGGCAATAGAGATAGGCAGGAGTAAGGTCAAGGAGGACACCTATGAACGTAGCATTGATTTTAGCAGGAGGAAGTGGAAGCAGGACGGAACAGTCTGTTCCGAAACAGTTTCTGGCAATTTATGATAAGCCTATTATTATTTATACATTAGAGGCTTTTCAGAATCATCCTGATGTGGATGCAATGATTGTGTCCTGCATAGATGGTTGGCTGGATGTACTGGATGGATATGCGCGGGCATATGGGATTACGAAGTTAAAGTGGATTGTTGAAGGCGGTGAGAATGGACAGGCATCTGCAAGAAAGGCGTTGTTGGAATTAGAGTCCCATTGCAGCAAGGACGATATCGTGATTATTCATGATGCAGTACGCCCTTTGATATCTCAGGAGATTATAACAGATTGTATTGCAAAAGCCAAAGAATATGGTTCAGGGCTTTCGGCTGTCAGATGTCAGGAAACGATCATGCGCACAGAAGATGGTGAGAGTGGTAGTGATGGTATTGACAGAAATGATATCATGAGGGTGCAGACACCACAGGCGTACCAATATGGCAAGGCATTATGGGCACATAAAGAAGCTTTGAACAGAGGAATTACAAATGCAGTGTATACGAATACATTAATGTTGGAATTGGGAGCAGAATTGCACTTTTCTTTAGGATCAAATAAGAATATTAAGATTACAACGTTAGAAGATATAGATATTTTTAAGGCATTGTATTCCACAAAGAGAGATGCCTGGCTGAGAAGTAAAAAAGAGACAAAATAAGGTTTGTCATAATTGACAAATCTTATTTTATATCCTAATATAACGTATATACGATAAATAAACGTAAAATATAAACAAAACTTATCGTAAGTTGTAACAAAGGAGGAAAAATGGTATTATGATAGAAGAACAAATACCGAGAAAAATCGCTGAAACCGGTTTGAAAATGAAACGTAAGGTAAAAGACAGTGTTTTTACAAAACTATTTGCAGAACAAGGTTATGTAGTAGAGTTGTATGAGGCATTGAGTGGTAAGAGTGCAAAGAAAAATCCTGAGATTGAGGTCATTACTTTGGAAACGGTTCTGATGAATGGCTATTATAATGATTTGGGATTTGTTGCAGATGGCAGATTCATGTATCTTGTAGAGGCGCAATCAGACTGGTCGCCTAATATAGTCTTACGAGTGCTTTTCTATTATGTACGTACTTGGGAAGAATATTTAAGCAGGCGAAAAATTAGCGTACATGAATCCAAAGTCATCCATTTACCCAAACCAGAATTATATATTATATATACAGGTAGTGAACATTTGGGGATAGAACAGCTGTCTTTTGCAGAAACTTATTTTTCAGGAAACAGCCCAATAGATTTAAGAGTAAAGATAATTCGTGACGGATGTGGAAATGATATTATTCATCAATATGTGAGATTCACACAGATATGTGCGGAAGTCAGACAGGAATATGGTGCAAGCTGGGGTGTCAATCAGGCAAAGGAGATCATTCAGCGTTGTAAGCAAGAAAATATACTTGTAAGATTTTTAGAGCAGAGAGAGAAAGAGGTAATTGGTATGATGACAACAGATGTAGAATATGTTAATTGGATGAATAGTAAGTGGAAGGAAAACTATCAGCAGGGCATGGAACAAGGTAGGGAGCAGGGAATTCAATTGAAACAGGAAAGAGTTGCCAAGGAAATGCTGGCTGATCATATGCCTATGGATTTGATTATGAAATATTCTGAACTTTCAGAAGAGAGAATTCTGGAGCTAAAAAAGGATCTGGAGCAGGCAGGAGAATTATAATACTATGCTGATAAGTGAAAGAATCTACAAGTACATGGAAGAAAAGGGAATCTCTCAACTGGAATTTGCAAAGAAAACCGGTATTTCTCAAAGTACGGTCAGTGACTGGAAACGTAAAAAGACCAATCCTTCTGCGGATAAAATCATGATTATATGCGAAGTACTTGGTATTTCTCCATACGAATTGTTACAGGGAACGGACAATCAGAAATTAAAAGAATACCAGCAACCGAATTATATAATGATAGACAGGGATTCTAAGGAATACAGGCTGATAGAAGTATATCAGAATCTGAGCATAAGTGCACAGAAACGTCTGGAGGGCTATCTGGATGCGATTAATGATCTGAATAAATAAAAAGAGAAGTGCATTAGCACTTCTCCGGTTCCTCATAATCAACACCAAATGTATCAACAGTTACTTTCTTCATAATCTGTTTCTTGAGTGGTCTGTCGGAGTAATCAGTCTGTGTGGTGGCAATTTTATTTACGATATCCTGACCTTCGATAACTTTACCGAAAGCTGCATATGCGCCGTCTAAGTGAGGAGCATTCTTATGCATAATGAAGAACTGACTGCCTGCTGAGTCTGGCATCATGCTTCTTGCCATGGATAAAACGCCTTCTGTATGCTTTAAGTCGTTGGCGAAGCCATTCTGTGCGAATTCACCTTTGATGGAGTAGCCAGGACCGCCCATGCCTGTTCCGTCAGGACATCCACCCTGGATCATGAAGCCGTTGATGACTCTGTGGAAGATTAATCCGTCATAGTAGCCTTTCTTTACGAGGCTGATGAAGTTCTTTACCGTGTTAGGGGCGATTTCAGGATAAAGCTCTGCTTTGATGATATCGCCATTTTCCATTTCAATTGTAACAATGGGATTCTGTGCCATAGTATATTCTCCTTTATTCATTGATGGCAGCAGATTAAAAAGGAATCCGCTGCAGCTAACCATATTGTAGTTGAATTTCTTATATTCATCAAGTTAAAATTATATAACTTTGGTGGTAATGATATTTTGTTAGAGTGTGAAAGAGAGCGCTTGATTATGGATATAATGCTAAACCGATTATTTATATATCTGCCCTATTTACAGCAGGAGCTGGGACAGGACGATTATCAGGGGAAACTAGATTATTTACAGCATACAATGGCGCAGTTTCACATTTTGGTTTCTCAGATGCTTTCTATATCTGAGATAGGTGGAGCCCCGGTTGTTCTCACGGATGACCCGCAATTAGCCTTTTACTGTGTATCGCAGCAGATTCCTTGTTGTATTGTACTGGATTCCGGAAGCCGGGATGCCAGTCTGCCCAGTGGCGTATATTGCGTAGAGTCTCTGGAGGATATAGATGGTGAATATCTGGAGCGTATTTATAGGCGGACTAAGGGGATACCTTGGAATATTGTGGAGACGGAGCATCTGCTGATCAGGGAGATTATACCGGAGGATGTTCCAAGGCTGTATGAATTGTATTCGGATGACTCTATTACGAAATATATGGATAATCTGTATTCAGACCCGGAGCAGGAGCTTAGTTATACCAGAGATTATATCCAGAACATTTATGGTTTCTATGGCTATGGGATGTGGATCATTACGTTAAAAGACACAGGCGTGGTGATTGGCAGGGCTGGCTTGGAATATAAGGAAGGCTATGACGGGCTGGAGCTTGGATTTATGCTGGGAGCAGAGTATCAACATCATGGGTATGCATACGAGGCATGCAGTACCATTCTTGAGTATGGCAGAGAGTGGCTTGGACAGGATGCTTTCAGAGCAATCGTACATAAGGAGAATTTGCCATCGAGGCATTTATGTGAGAGACTGGGATTTCAACTTAGTGGATCATTTGCAGAGGTGGAGAAAGATTTTGTAGAATATAGGCTTGGCTGAAAATAACATGAAAAAATTCTAAAAAAACATTTGACACCATTCCTATTCTGTGTATAATAAAAGACAGAACAAGGGCGTTCGAGAATACAATGTATTCGCGAATGCCTTTTTTGTACGAATAAACGGAACAATTATTCGTAGGCAGATATAAGAAATATGAGGAGGTTAGCAGGATGAAGAAGTTGGAGATTATCATCAGACCTGAGAAACTGGAAGATTTGAAGGCTATATTGGAAGAATCTAACGTAAATGGTCTGAATATTGCAAACATTATGGGTTACGGTAATCAGAAGGGTGTTGTGAAGAGATACCGTGGTGCAGAATATCGTGTGAATCTTTTGCCGAAGATCAAGGTTGAGACGGTTGTATCTGATGAAGTATCAGAAGCTTTGATTGATAAGATCGTAAAAGAGATTAATACCGGTAACTATGGTGATGGTAAGATTTTCGTTTATGATGTTCAGGACGCTGTCAGAATCCGTACAGGCGAGCGTGGACAGGAGGCTCTGTAGTTTCTTCCCGATTGCTGTATTTCATAAATGCGCAGCAATCCGCAGATTCTACATAAACAATTGAAAAATGAAAAAATTTATTTATGTGTATTATCAAAGGAGATAATGAACGGGCAAAGCAGTATTGCGGACAGCCGGTTGTTATCTCCTTTTTCTATTGATAAGAATGTTTATCACGGCAATACACAGATAAAGGAGGAGAAAGTTATGTTTTTATTAACAGAAGCATCTGAAGATGCCCTTAATGCGGTGAACAGCATTATCTTTGGTTCTCACGGTGTATGGTTCCTGATCGGTGCGGCATTGGTATTCTTTATGCAGGCAGGTTTTGCAATGTGCGAGGCTGGTTTTACCAGAGCCAAGAATGCCGGTAACATTATTATGAAGAACCTGATGGACTTTTGTCTTGGTACTGTTGCTTTTATTCTGGTTGGTTATAACCTGTTATGTGGTGTAGGTAATAACTTCGTTGGCTGGGGCTTGAATGTATTTGATTTCGACAATACTGACTGGTATGGTTTCGTGTTCAACCTGGTATTCTGTGCGACAGCAGCTACAATCGTATCCGGTGCCATGGCAGAGCGTACAAAATTCATTTCCTACTGTATTTATTCTTTTGTAATCAGCTTATTCGTATACCCTATCGAGGCTCACTGGGTATGGGGCGGTCAGGCATGGCTGACTAACATGGGATTCGTTGATTTCGCAGGTTCCTGTGTCATCCATATGGTAGGTGGTTTCACTGGTCTGATCGGTGCTGCCATGTTAGGACCCCGTATTGGTAAATATGATAAGAATGGCAAGTCCGTTCCTATTCTTGGACATAACATTGTAGTAGCAGCCCTTGGTGTATTCATTCTGTGGTTTGGCTGGTATGGTTTCAATGGTGCGGCAGCAGCAGATGGTGATGCACTTGGTAAGATTTTTGCAACAACAACAATTGCACCTGCTTTTGCAACATGTACAGCAATGATCTTTACCTGGATCAAGAATGGTGCCCCTGATGTGTCTATGTCTTTAAACGGTTCTCTGGCAGGTCTGGTTGCCATTACAGCCGGATGTAACAACGTAGATATCCCGGGTGCAGCTATTATCGGTATTGTGGCAGGTATTCTGGTATGTGTAGGTGTATACTTCATTGAAAATACATTAAAGATTGATGATCCTGTTGGTGCTGTAGCAGTTCATTTCTGCAACGGCTTGTGGGGTACTTTGGCAGTAGGTCTTTTCGGTGTAGTAGAAGATGGTAATACTACAAAGGGTCTTTTCTATGGCGGTGGTTTCCGTCAGCTTGGTATTCAGGCTCTGGCTGTTATCGTAATTCTTGCCTGGACAGCAGTCATGATGACAATTGTATTCTTCGTTATCAAGAAGACAGTAGGACTTAGAGTATCTGAAAAGGAAGAAATCGAAGGGCTTGATTCTACAGAACATGCATTGGAATCTGCTTATCCTGACTTCCAGTCTGCTAACTATAATAAATAAATTAGTGCTGATTCTTTTTCCCTTAGTTGAATAATACATAGAAAAGACGTGATATTTGTAGAGTATCACGTCTTTCCCTTATACAAAAGTATTTCTAATGTCAGATGCAGAAAGCTTCGACTTTCTGTGGGTATTCTTTATATGATTGTTTCAATTGCTACATTTTTCTGGGCAGACAGGTTCATAATGTCCTGATAATATTGCTTCTGCAGATCAATGATCTGATTATCAGAGGTCTGGATAACAGGTCTTGAAAAATTATCCTGATTAATAAAGATTACGTTGCCTTCCATACCGTTCGTCAATGTGACACGGTGATTCAGATAAGAATTGGCAACATTTTCAAGGAAAGTCAGGATGTATTTCATCTCATATTTCTGAATGCCTTCGTCTTCAAAGGCTTTGATAACTGAGAATGGACACATGGCGCGGCGGTAAACACGTTCACTGGTCATGGCATCAAATATATCTGCAATGGTGACGATTTTGGCAAACTTGTCAATTTCAGGACCTTTTAATCCATAGGGATAACCACTGCCATCACATTTCTCATGATGCATCAGCGCGGCATTCTTTACATGCTGTGGAATATTATCGTATTTATTCAGTAAATGAAAGCCCTCTATAGTATGAGTTTTAATAATTTCAAATTCATCCCTGGTCAATTTACCGGGCTTGCGTAAGACCCCGGTTGGCAGAAGAAATTTACCTACATCGTGGAAAAGACCACAGGCGGTTGCCATAGTCTGATCTGCCTCGGAGAAATGAAGCCACTTTGATAAAATGTTGCAGATTAATGCAACATCCAGGCTGTGATTGTATACAGAATCATCTACGTTTCGCATATTGAGAAGCATATCAAATACATTGATATAAGAATCCTCCTGATGCATCATCTGAATAGTCTCTTCCAAAAGACCATTGACGTAGAAGGGTTCATTGCGGTAAAGTGATTTCATCAGATTATCGCGGAAATGTTCTGCACATCTGTTGAAATCCTGCTGAAAATGCTGGAACTGAAGGCTGCTGCGTATCTTTTCCTTGTTGGTCTGAACGGCGTCGGCATCCAGGACTTTGGATAAGGTCATAGGAGTATTAAGCTCGTTGACAACAGTATCTTCAATATGTACATAATAGACGGAATAGGACTCCAGTCTTGATATGATATTTTCTGTCAGTACGACACCCTTTGGGACAATCATTTTCAAGTCATAGGTGAGGATGTCTTCAGCGGTTACCATACCGGGACGTAAGTCGGTAACGGGTATCTGCTTCATGTTTTTGTCACCTTTCTTTACAATTTTATAATTATATCTTAATTCTTTTGGTAAAAAAAGTCAAATATATGGAGGATAATTTAGTGAAAAAGTATACTGGTATACATAAAATGTCAGACAATAAATTTCTGAACCTTTTCAAATTGGATGCACTTACAGATGCAGGAAGAAAGTTTGATTACTATTTCGTATCAAGGCGTAAAGAAAAAGAACTGAAGATCTATACCAAAGACAGCCTGGCAGAAGGCGTGGTAATCTATCCGGTTCTCAAGGAAGACCCGGATAAGATTGTGATGATCCGTCAATACCGCTACCCATTGGACGATTACCTCTATGAACTTCCTGCAGGATTGATTGATGAAGGAGAGACGCCAGAAGAAGCAGCAATCCGTGAGATGATGGAAGAGACAGGACTTACCTTCACCGTATACGAAGATGGAGAAGCAGCCTACAGACGCCCCTTCTTCATGGGAGCAGGCTTCACGGATGAAAGCTGCAATGCCGTATTTGGCTATGCCACAGGTCAGATCAACCAGGCTCATATGGAAGATACCGAAACAATACAAGTCCTCCTTGTTGACAAAAAGGAAGCCGCACGCATCCTGAGAGAAGAAAAAGTATCGCTGCGTGCAGCCTACCTCCTCATGAACTTCCTGCGAAGCGAGAAATCCAATCCCTTCTCCTTCCTGCACACACAGTCATAATGCATAAACAGTGCATTACATGTTGAAAATGAAAAATAAAATGCAAAATAAATGCACACCATATTGACACACCGGTGTGCATTTATTATACTCAAAATTACAGAAGTAGATAATTTATGAAGTAACCATAAATCACATTATCGCAAGATACAGAATTGTACAGCTTCCCCAAATGCATAAGCGGCACAATTCGTCCCTTGCTGTACACTATACACATTCTAAAGAGGAGGATGATCAGTGAAGAGAGTTACGATTCAGGACATAGCCAAAGAAATGGGATTGAGCAGAAATACAGTAGCCAAAGCATTAAGCAATGGCAATGTATCTCCAGAAACCAGACAGGCAGTCGTACAGAAAGCCTGTCAGATGGGATATGCCAAGCTGGATGATGCACTGGTAGAAGAAGTCATGCATCAGAAAAGAAAAACCGGAGGAGGGACAATACTTGTATTGTTCAACCGTTGGCAGTCCCTGTTCTGGAATACCACACTGGCAGGCATCAGCGATGGAGCCAAACAGGAAGGCTATCGTATGCAGCTCTATATTGTGAACGAAGATGATCTGGATGGAGAAGAAGTGCTGGAGCAGTTAGAGGATGATGTACAGGGTATTATTTTCCTGTGTATTTTTCCAATCCGATTTGTAAAAGGCATTGCCAGGGCAGGACTACCCATGACCTTCTTTAATACGCCGGTGGATGCACAGGAATACATTGCACTTGGTGATGTATACAATCTGGAAGGCTTCTATTCCATGAACAGATTGACAGGATACTGCATTGATGTAAAGAAATGCACAAGCTTTGCATTTATTGGATTTGCAGAAGGCTCCAGAGTTGTACAGGCAAGATTGCTTGGATTTATGAGCGCCTGTAGAAAGAGGGGGATAGAACCGGATCAGAAAATGCTGTTCACCCATCCCTCCAATGATGTGTATTATGGGTACAGCATGGTAGAAGAGGCAATCGACCAGATGCCTTATATGCCGGATGCGATTATCTGTGAGAATGATGATATAGCCAAGTATACGGCAACTGTATTGTTGAGGAAGAACCCTGCACTTGCCGAGCGGACAATTATTACAGGATTTGATCATACGATAGAAGAAGACTTTTTCAAAAAAGATATTCTGACCGTGGATGTAAGGATAGAAGCGCTGGGTAGAAGACTGGTGAAATCTGTAGTGGACAGGATCAAGAATCCTGATTTGGATAATACATTCGTAACCTTGGCAACTTACCCATTATTAGGTTAGAGCAAGAAAGGTGTGGTGAAGTACATGCAGAAACAGACATTGAATGGAATGTGGACGATGCATCCTGTATGCAGAGAGGATGATACCTATATGAAAGCCTATGGATTGGCAGATTCCTATCAGGCTCAGATTCCAGGTTCCGTATTGTCCACGTTATTGGATGCAGGGGCGATAGAAGACCCCTATTATAGACAGAATGAATACACAGCCAGAGACCTTTTCTGGCAGGATTATATATTTGAACGCAGCTTTGAAGTGACACAGGAACTGTTGAATCAGGATGTGATACAACTGGTCTGCTATGGGATAGATACACTGGCTGACTTATATATAAATGACACACATGTCATTTATATGGATAATATGCACAGAACCTGGAGAATCCCTGTAAAGGAATATCTGCATGAGGGCAGCAATTCCATACGCTTTTATTTTAAATCTACACTTCGCTATATAGAAGAGAGAGAAGCGTCAGCACCGGCAGATAAGAAGATTACGATAGAGGCAAGTGGAGCGATTGCAGGTAATCAGTATATCAGAAAGGCACATTCCATGTTTGGATGGGACTGGGGCGCTCAGTTACCGGATGCAGGCATCTTCCGTGATATTGAGATACAGGCTTATTGTACAGCCAGAATTGATGAAGTGAAATATCAGCAGGAACATGCGCAAGGCCAGGTCACATTACAGGTAGAAGCAGTGCTTGAATGTGCAGACTATATTGGAAAATGTTCCATAGGAAAAGCTTCCGGAGAAGAAGCATCTCATGAAGAAACTATCTATGAAAAGACTATCTATCAAAAGACTTCCATGGAAGTGTGCGTGTATGATCCGCAGGGACATCTTCTGGACAAGCATATCATGACAACAAAAGACAATGTGACATATGTGTCAGAATTTATTATACAGAATCCGCAGTTGTGGTGGGTAAATGGACTGGGTGAACATCCGCTGTATACAGTAGAGACCAGACTGCTTACCCAGGGAGAAGAAGCACAGACAAGCACAGACCGTATTGGACTTCGGACTTTTACCGTGAGCAGAGCTAAGGATCAATGGGGCGAGGAGTTCGCATTCATGATCAATGGAGTAAAATTCTTTGCCATGGGAGCGGATTATATTCCGGAGGATTGTGTATACAACAGAATTACCAGAGAGAGGATGGAATATCTGGTACGCAGCTCAGTAAAAGCCCATTATAATTGTCTGAGAGTATGGGGTGGCGGTTATTATCCGTCAGATGAGTTCTATGATCTGTGTGATGAGTACGGCATTATTGTATGGCAGGATCTGATGTATGCCTGCAATGTATATGATGTAACACAGGAATTTGAGGACAGCATTGCGGCAGAGACAGTAGATAATGTAAAGCGGCTGCGCCATCATGCAAGTCTGGGATTATGGTGCGGCAACAATGAGATTGAGTCAGCCTGGGCATACTGGGGCAATTATCAGACTCAGAGTCAGTATTTACGCGCTGATTATATCAAGCAGTTCGAATATATCCTGCCAAAGGCACTGAAAAAGGCAGACGACCAGACCTTTTTCTGGCCTTCTTCTCCTTCATCAGGTGGATGCTTTGATGAACCGGGGGCTGAGAACCGCGGAGATACCCATTACTGGGAAGTATGGCATGGGCAGAAGCCATTTTCTGATTATCAGAAGTATTTCTTCCGATTCTGCTCGGAGTTTGGGTTCCAGTCTTTTCCATCAGAGAAGACGGTATATTCCTATACAGAACCACAGGATAGAAATATCTTCTCACCGGTTATGGAGAGTCATCAGAAGAATGATGCTGCCAATGGCAAAATGCTGTACTATCTGTCAGAGAACTTCCGCTATCCTAAGGATTTTGAAAGTCTGTTATACGTAACCCAGGTGCTTCAGGCGGTAGCAATCAAATCAGGCGTAGAGCACTGGAGACGCAACCGTGGCAGATGCATGGGAACTTTGTACTGGCAGATCAATGATAACTGGCCCGTGGCATCCTGGTCCAGTATTGATTATTACGGCAGATGGAAAGCGCTTCATTACATGGCATGCAGATTCTATGAACCAGTAGCTGGAAGTATTGTCAGAATTGCTGACACAGATACTGCCGAGCGCAACGGTGGGGAACATTTCAGTGCAGTAGCAGCCCATGTGCAGAATGAAACTGCGCTGCCAGTAGGTGTAACTGTGACTATGACTCTGAAGACCTTCGATTTCAAAGTCATAACGACTGCTACACAGCATGTAGTTGTGCCAGCCTTTGGCGTAAGTAAAGTTCTGGAAGAAGACTATAGCAGCTATGTACAGAGACTGCCACGAATCCTGACCACACCATCAGCTAAACGCGTAGAAGATCATACACATCACTATTACGATAAGAAAGATGTCTTCGTGGAAGCAGTCTTCACCTATGAAGATGGCAGAGTACAGATCGAAAGCGATACTCTTGTGCCATACAAACACGTAGAACTGCCACAACCCAGCATACATGCAGAAGTAGTAGACAATGCAAACACTTATACCATCGCCCTGCAAAGCAATGTGTATACCCCATTTGTCGAAGTAGATTTCACCGATGCCGATGTAATCCTGTCCGACAATATCATCAACCTAACCGATGATAAACCACGTGTAATATCCTTTACAACTGAGGATATTATAAATGGTAACTTTACCGATGCCACAGACGTCAAAAACCGCCTGCGCATCCGCTCCCTGCGTGATACCTATTAAATAACATACTCAGGGTAACTATACAGAATTGTACCGCTTTTACAAATGCATAAGCAGGCACTTGAAAAACGCAGCGAGAGCGTGCCTGTGTTGCATTGTAAAAGCGGCACAATTCGTCACTCGAACCTTAACCTATCACTCGACCTATTAAAAAGAAAGGCAAAGCATGAACGTTACATATTTTGAGAAAGAAAGAATTTTTAAGTTAGACACCCCAAACACCAGCTATTTACTCGGCATCGTAGATGAAGAGAACTTCATCGGACACATCTACTACGGCAAAAGACTGCAAGGACATGACATTGCTTACCGTATGCGTACCCAGGAAGCCCCATTTGTGCCAAGCCGCAATAACAGAGAGCGCTGCTCCTTCTATGACTGCTTCCCATTTGAATATCCCACAGCAGGACTGGGGGATTACAGGGAAAGCTGCCTGTCCATCCGTACTATTGGGGGCTATTCGGGATGTAACCTGTCCTATGTTTCCCATAGAATTCTGGAGGGCAAACCACAGCTGGAAGGACTTCCTGCTACCTTTGCAGACGAAGAAACAGCTACAACACTGGAACTTACTTGCGTAGACAATCACATTGGTATGAAAGTTCTGTTATATTATACGGCATTTTGTGACACAGATGTCATTACCAGAAGCGTTAAGATCATAAATGAAGGTACGCAAGCCTTTTATCTCACCAAGGTATTATCTGCATGTCTGGATATGGATAATCAGGATTATGAGATGATCAGTCTTCATGGAAGCTGGGCAAGAGAACGCCACATTCAGAGAAAGAAAGTAGGATATGGTATTCAGAAGGTCAGCTCATTCAGAGGAGAATCCAGTCATCAGGATCATCCATTCCTGGCACTGGTAAGTCCAAGCACGACACAGGAGATGGGGGAAGTATATGCGATGAATTTCGTATATTCTGGTAATTTCCAGGCGCAGGCTGAGGTGTCACAGTTTGACAGTATCCGTATGTCCATGGGAATCCATCCTGAGAATTTCTGCTGGAAGCTGGAGCGGGGAGAGTCTTTCCAGGCACCGGAGGTTGTTATGGTATATTCCTCACAGGGACTGGATGGCATGACGACTGCATTCCATCATCTGTATAAGAGACATCTGATTCGTGGTGAATACAAGGATAAGAAACGTCCGATTCTGATCAATAACTGGGAAGCTACTTACTTTAATTTTACAACAGAGAAGCTTCTTAGCATTGCAAAAGAGGCTTCCGGGCTTGGTATCGAAATGCTGGTCATGGATGATGGCTGGTTTGGAGCAAGAAGCAGTGATAACTGTGCGTTGGGAGACTGGCAGGTCAATGAAGAGAAATTACCGGGTGGATTAAAATATCTGGTAGATGAAGTAAATAAGCTTGGCATGAAGTTTGGTATCTGGTTTGAGCCGGAAATGATATCTCCTGATTCTGATCTGTATCGCGCCCATCCTGACTGGGCAATTGCAATCCCAGGCAGAGTTGCGACAGAATCCAGACAGCAGTATGTACTGGATCTGTCCAGACAGGAAGTGGTAGATTACGTATATGAATGTGTGGCTAAGATACTGCGCAGTGCCAATATTGAGTATGTAAAATGGGATATGAACCGTCAGTTGACAGATCTGGGAAGTATAGATCTTCCGGCTGACAGACAGGGAGAGTTGTATCACAGATATGTTCTGGCTGTGTATGCATTACAGGAGAGATTGACGAAGGAGTTTCCACACCTTTTACTGGAGAACTGTTCCGGAGGCGGAGCACGTTTTGATCCTGGTATGCTGTATTTTGGCCCGCAGATCTGGTGCTCAGACGATACAGATGCCATAGAGAGACTGGAGATTCAGGAAGGAACTTCGCTGATTTATCCGTTATCTACCATGGGTGCACATGTATCTGACTGTCCAAACCACACAGTTGGCAGAGTGACACCCTTTGAGACGAGAGGGATTGTAGCGCTGGCAGGAACATTTGGTTATGAGCTGGATGTTACGAAGATTGCACAGGAAGAGAGAGACATGATCCCCGGACAGGTTGCCATGTACCATAAATACAATGATCTGGTAAGAGAAGGGGAATATTACCGTATCGCTTCTTACTCCCAGAATCACAAGTATGACTGCTGGGAAGTTGTAAGCCAGGATCAGAAGGAGGCATTGGTTACATTTGTGCAGGTTCTGAATCGTGCTAATTTCAAGTCCAGAAACATTAAGTTAAAAGGACTTAAAAAGGATGTAGTCTACAAGCTGGAGGGAGAAGACATCTGCTATTCGGGAGAAGCTTTGATGTATGCCGGTATACAGATTCCTAATCCATGGGGAGATTTCCAGGCAAAACTGCTGCATTTTACCGCTGTAGAAAGTGACGTTAAATAAGGTTGACAAATCTGTTAGATTAAATTATATTAAAAATAAGCTAAAAAAGAATAAACCCAGATGGGAGGGAAAGAAATGGTCAAAGCAGTAAAGCTGGCAGATATTGCAGAAAAGCTGAATGTCAGTGTTGTAACAGTGTCAAAAGCTTTGTCCGGACAGAAAGGCGTCAGCGAAGAACTACGTGAAAAAATCAAAGATCTGGCAGATGAGATGGGATATGTGCCAATTCATTCTAACCAGAAGAATAAGAATGAATCCTATACAATAGGAGTTATCAGTCTGGAGAGTTATTTTGCCAGATTTGCATCATTTTACTGGAAAATGTATCAGGAGCTTGCAACGAGAGCGGTAAAGAAGAACTGCTTTACAATGCTTGAAGTCATTAACACGCATGCAGAGCAGACTCTGGAGCCGCCTAAGCTTCTGGAGGAAGAAAGAGTAGATGGTGTTATCATTATAGGCAGACCCAGACAGGAATATTTGAAGATGCTGTATCGTTATAAGAAATTCCCAATGGTGTTTATGGATTTTTACGATGACAATGAAGAAGTCATAGATTCGGTCATATCTGCAAGCTTTAACGGAGCTTACACAATGACAAATTATCTGTTTGGTCTTGGTCATACCAGGATAGCATATGTCGGTACGCTTATGTATACGGAAAGTATCACGGACAGATATTTTGGATATTGTAAGGCTCTTATGGAACATCATGTTCCTGTTCGTGAAGACTGGATTGTGAAGGACCGGGACGAAGAGAATGGCATCATAGGTCTGGAACATAAATTTGTCCTGCCAAAAGAGATGCCCACAGCATTTGTGTGCAATAATGATGTCAGTGCCTATGCCCTGATTAAGGCTTTGGAAGAGAATGGATACCGTGTGCCGGAGGATGTGTCGGTAGTGGGATATGATGATTATCTGTATCCGGAATTTGGTGATTCCAGAATTACGACATATGCCGTAGATATGGGTGAGATGTCCAAGATCGCATTGCAATGTCTTATCCGGAAGATAGAGAATACCACTTATACAGAGAATCTGCACATTGTACCGGGTAAACTGGTCGTGAGAGAAACTGCGAAAAAACTGGATAAATAGAAGATGAGGAATACCTCCTGACTTTTAAGTAAGCAGGAGGTATTTTTTTAGTTAAAAAAATGAAAAAGTAATATAAAAAACTAAAAAAGCTAAAAAATAGGAACTTATGTAAATGGAGATATGTATATATAAAAAGAATTTATAGAATATATTTATCATTAGTTAGTATAGGTAAAAACAGACCAAAAAATAGCATTTGTTAAAGTGTACAAAAATTAATCATTTAAGTTGTGAAAATAGGAAAAAGTGTAGATGCGGACATGAAATACTGTTGACTTAAAGTAAATTAAGTAGTAAGCTAAAAACAAGTTAAACAAGTAACTTAAAAATGAATTAAAAATTCTAAAGGGAGGAAACAAAAATGAAGTTAAGAAAATTAACAGCATTGGGTATGGCAGCCGTAATGACTATGTCTTTAGCAGCATGCGGCAGCAGCAATTCAACCAACACAGAAGCACCAGCAGCAACAACAGACACAGCAACAGATGCAGCAGCTTCTACAACAGCAGAAGCAGCAGCTGACACAGAGGAAGCAGCTGTTCCTACATATGCATCTATTAAATTAGGTGAGGACTATACAGACCTGACAGCTTCCATCAGCTTCATGCATCATAAGACAGACCGTGAAGAAGACGGTACAATGGCTAAGTTGATTGAAGAGTTCAACAAGGTATATCCTAACATCACAGTAACAACAGAAGGTATCACAGACTATGCAGAGACAGCACTTCTTCGTCTTCCTACAGAGGATTGGGGCGACATCATGTTCATCCCATCTGTAGATGCAAAGGATCTGTCAACATATTTCTATCCTTTCGGAACTGTAGACGAGATGTCTGAGCTTGTTAATTTCGCAGATCAGTGGAAAGCTGATGGCCTTTGCTATGGCGTAGGTTACATGGGAAATGCACAGGGCATCCTGTACAATAAGGCAGTATTTGAGAAGGCTGGTATCACAGAACTCCCTAAGACTCCAGATGAATTCATTGCTGACTTACAGCTGATCAAGGATAATACAGATGCAATTCCTCTGTATACAAACTATGCAGCAGGCTGGACACTGGGTGGCCAGTGGGATGCTTTCCTTGGTGCTATCACAACAGGTGATGATACATGGTTAAATCAGAAATTCGTTCATACCGCAGAGCCTTTCAAGGATAACGGTGATGGAACAGGTGCTTACGCATTATACAAGATTCTCTATGATGCAGTTGCTAACGGCTTAACAGAGGATGACTACTCTACAACAGACTGGGAAGGCTGCAAGCCTATGGTAAACAACGGTGAGATCGGTACTATGGTACTTGGCTCATGGGCAATCGCTCAGATGAAGGCAGCCGGCGATCATCCTGATGATATCGGATATATGCCATTCCCTATCACAGTTGATGGCAAGCAGTATACAACAGCAGGTCCTGACTACTGCTACGGTATCAACGTACATGCTTCTGATGAGAACAAGACAGCAGCTATGGTATTCATCAAGTGGATGGTTGAAGAATCCGGCTGGTGCGAATTAGAGGGTGGATATCCTATCTCAAAGACAGCACCTACATCCTTCGTATTTGACGGTGTAGAAGTTGTAACTAATGCAACAGCATTAGAAGGAGAAGAAGACCTGATGAACGAAATGAACGCAGAATCTGAGTTGAACTTCAACGCAGGCGGCGACTTAAAGGTTCAGAAGATCGTAGAAGAAGCAGCTAACGGCGGTTCCTTTGATGACATCATGGCTGATTGGACAGAAAAGTGGAACGATGCTCAGGATTCTCTTGGAATCGAAGTAAACTACTAAGTTATAAAGGCAACAAAGGGGAAGGCCTTTGTATATAAATTCCCCTGAACTATGAGCCGGGGGTATGTACTCCCGGCTTATTTTCTAAGTAACTTTGCGTTACGTTCATGTTTTTGAGGAGAGAAAAGGAGGAGGTTGCGCTATGGCATCATCCCAGACGAAAAAACCATTTAATCTACACAAGTGGCTGAGAAGCAGAAAAGGACAGCAGGCTGTAATTATTGTGCTTTTCATGATTGTTCCATTAACTTTATTACTTTTATTTACTTACTATCCTTTCGCAGAAATGTTCAAGTTCAGCTTCTATAAAATGAAGTATGTCGGAGAAAGAACATTTGTAGGATTAAGAAATTACAAAGAAGTCTTTACCAGAGATGACTGTTTCAGGTCATTGTGGCTGTCCTTATATTATATGGGCGGTGCTGTAATCCAGCTTGCCCTGGCATTATATCTGGCAACAATTCTTAGTTTTAAGGTAAAGGGAGGAGATTTCTTCAAAGGATGTATGTTCTTCCCATTTTTGATCAATGGTATTGCAATTGGTTTCATATTCAAATTCTTCTATACCAGAGGCTTCGTATTGGATACGGTGCTTGGCTGGATAGGCTTTAATCAGGAAAATCTTCCGTACTGGCTCAAGGATACCAGTATCAACAATTTCTCCCTGGTTGCGACCAGTGTGTGGAAATATTTCGGACAGAACATGGTACTTTTCGTAGGCGCTATGATGTCAGTTGATTCTGAGTTATATGAAGCAGCCATGTTAGACGGTGCAAATAAATGGCAGCAGTTCAAATACATTATGCTGCCGAGTATCAAGACAATCGTTATGTTAAACCTTATCATGTCAATTTCAGGCTCTTTAAGTGCATTCGAGCCTCCATACGTTGTTATGTCCGGTGGTGCAAACGGAACTGCTACATACTTTGTAAAGATGCATGAAATTGCACATACAAGCCAGAAGGTTGGTCTTGCATCTGCTATGGCTATTGTATTATTGATTATTATCATGATCGTGACATTACTGCAGAATCTCTTCTTCAAATATGTATTCAAGGATGCAGCAGATGAAGATAAGAATGCAGGTGCCAGAAGAGAAAAGAAGCTTGCACGTATCAGAGCAAAGGAGGCGGCAAAAGCATGACAGTCAGCCAGAAAATCAAACATTATTTATGGATATTTATTGAATATTTCTCATTAATATTCTTCTCCTTTGTAGCACTGCTTCCGGTAGTATCCTGTGTTATTACAGCATTTAAGACAGAAACAGAATATCAGAATACAAATGTTATGACATTACCGGAGAGCTGGTTGAATTTTGATAATTTTATCCAGGCATTTAATAAGGCAAACATGGGAAGGGCATTTATAAATTCCTTCATCGTACTGGTATTTGTTGTATTTGGTTCCGTTATGGTAGGTTCCATGTTAGCGTATGTACTGAACAGATTTACATTCCCCGGAAATGGACTGATCAGAAGCCTTTTTCTGTTTGCTACATTACTTCCCGGTATCGCAATGCAGGTTGCTACTTACCAGTTAATGTATCAGATTGGATTTATCAACCACTTATATGGTTACATTATTCTTTCCATGGGTACTGACGTAATCTCTATTTACATTTTCATTCAGTTCTTCGAGAATATCCCGACTTCGCTGGATGAGTCAGCATATATGGATGGAGCTTCCTACTTCACAATCTTCTTTAAGATTCTGTTCCCTCTGCTGAAACCGGCCATCGTAACAGTTATGATCTTAAAGGGTGTAGGTACTTATAATGAATACTATAATGCCAGCCTTTATTTAAGTGATCCCAAGTTAAAGACAATCGCCATTTCCCTGTATACCTTCGTAGGACCTCTGGGAAGCAAATATAACCTGATCTGTGCAGGTGTTATCATCAGTCTGATTCCTGCCCTGGTCGTATTCCTGATTTTCCAGAAGCAGATTTACAGCGGATTAACTGCTGGTGCTGTAAAGGGTTAATCTAAAGAGGTGGGAGAGAAATGAGAGTAGAAGAAATCAGAGAACATCTGACCAACGATATCATCCCTTTCTGGAAACATTTAAGGGATGATGAAAACGGTGGTTATTACGGATGGATGGACTATGAACATAAGCTGGATAAGAGGGCAGTAAAAGGCTGTATTCTTAACAGCCGTATCACATGGTTCTTTGCCAATGCCTATACTTTATTAAAAGATGAGAGCCTGTTAGACGAAGCTCGCCACGGCTTTGAATTTTTAAAAAATCATTGCTGGGATAAGGAAAATGGCGGCGTGTTCTGGTCCGTAAAATACGATGGAACACCGGAAGAAACAATCAAGCATACCTATAATCAGGCTTTTTCCATCTATGCACTTTCTTCTTATTATGAAGCAAGCGGAGATAAGGAAGCTCTGGATATGGCTTATCAGCTTTATGGTTTGATTGAGAATAAGATGCGTGATGAGCTGGGATATAGAGAAGCTTTTGATGAGACTTTTCATGAGATTGATAATGATAAGCTTTCAGAAAATGGTGTTATGGCAATGAAAACCATGAATACACTGCTTCATGTATTTGAAGCATACACAGAGCTCTATCGTGTCGATCATAAGCAGGAAGTAAAAGAGCATCTGATGTGGATGATGGATTTGATTGCCAATAAGATTTATAATCCAAAGCTCCACAGACAGGAAGTTTTCTTTGATGATAAATGGAACAGCATTATTGACCTGCATTCCTATGGACACGATATTGAGACAGCCTGGCTGGTTGACAGAAGTGTAGAAGTCATTGGAGAAAAGGCATACGATGATAAGATGACACCGATTACGCTTGATCTGGCAAGACAGGTCTATGAGGTAGCATTTGATGGTCATTCCATGGCAAATGAATGTGATAAGGGTGTTGTAGATACCAATCGCGTATGGTGGGTGCAGGCAGAGACGGTAGTAGGCTTCCTGAATGCAGCTTCCAAGTGCGGTAAGAGTACGATTGAAGGACAGAAATATCTCAAGGCTGCGGATGCAGAATGGGAGTTCATTAAGAAATATGTAATTGACCACAGAGATGGTTATGAAGCCGGAAGAGAATGGTACTGGCTTGTCAATGAAGATGGCAGACCATACACGGACAGACCGATTGTAGAGCCGTGGAAATGCCCATATCATAACGGCAGAATGTGTTTTGAAGTAATCAAACGTTTGCAGGGTACAAAATAAAACGGAGGAAATGTTGATGTTTCAAGAGAAATATAAGGAAATCATGGAGCGTTACGAAGCAGTCGTAACACGTAAGAATGAAAAAACAGATTTTTATAACGGTATTTATGACCGCTACAAATATCCGGTCCTTACAAGGGATCATATTCCACCTTTCTGGAAATTTGATCTGAATCCAAAGACCAATCCATATTTTATGGAAAGACTGGGCGTAAATGCCGTATTTAACTCAGGTGCAATTGAACTGGATGGCAAGTTCTATCTGGTAGCCCGTGTAGAAGGCAATGACAGAAAGTCTTTCTTTGCGGTAGCAGAGAGTGATAACGGTATTGATGGGTTCCGTTTCTGGGATTATCCAATACTGTTAGATGATGTATGCCCGGAAGAGACGAATGTATATGATATGCGTCTTACCAAACATGAAGATGGTTATATTTATGGCGTATTCTGCTCAGAAAGCAAGGATAACAGTGTGAATGACCTTTCCGCAGCGGTTGCAGCGGCAGGTATCGTCAGAACAAAAGACCTGAAGACATGGGAAAGATTAGACAATCTTAAGACTTTGAATTCCCCTCAGCAGCGTAATGTCGTACTGCATCCTGAATTTGTCAATGGCAAATACGCTTTCTATACAAGGCCTATGGATGATTTCATTGATACAGGAAGCGGCGGAGGAATCGGCTTTGGTCTGTGTGATGATATTACACATGCTGTTATTGATGAAGAGATCATTACAAGCAAGAGAAAGTATCACACCATTACAGAAGCCAAGAACGGTGCTGGTGCAGTTCCAATCAAGACTCCTAAGGGTTGGATCCATATTGCACACGGTGTACGTAATACAGCAGCAGGACTTCGTTATGTCGTATATGCATTCGCTACAAGCCTTGAAGATCCTACCAAGGTCATTGCTGAACCGGGTGGATTCCTGATTGCTCCTCTTGGAGAAGAGAGAGTTGGAGATGTATCTAATGTAGTATTTACAAACGGTGCAATCGCAAGAGACAACGGGGATGTATATATCTATTATGCTTCCAGCGATACAAGACTTCATGTAGCAACAACTACAATTGACAAGCTGATGGATTATGTATTCAATACACCAACGGATCCGCTCCGCAGTGTTAAGTGCGTAGAGCAGAGATGTGATTTTATTCGTAAAAACTTAGAATTTTTAAACAAATAATGAGAACAGGAGAGCTGGAGCGATGGCTGACAAACTGATTGATAATCATCTGGGAATCGTTAATTGTGGAAACTGGTATCGAATCAAAAAAGTTATGAGAAAGGCAAAGAGCGGAGAACCTATTACGGTAGGCTTCCTGGGAGGCTCTATTACACAGGGCTGCCTGTCCTCAACACCGGAGACCTGTTATGCATATCTGGTATATGAGTGGTGGAAGAAACAATTTCCTGACACGAGTGTCACTTATGTAAATGCAGGAATCGGTGGTACGACTTCGCAGTTTGGCGTGGCAAGAGCAGATAGTGATCTGCTATCCCATCATATTGATTTCTCTGTTGTGGAATTCAGTGTCAATGATGATGATAATGCACATTTTCTGGAGACTTATGAGGGCTTGATCAGACATCTCTATTCAGATGAGGGCAAACCTGCGCTCCTGATTGTGAACAGTGTACGTTATGATGATGGCTGCAACGCCCAGGCGCAGCACAACCATATTGGAGAAGTATATCAGATTCCATGTGTAAGCATGAAGCCTACCATTTATGCCAAAGTGGCTGATGGTTCAATAACTAATCGTGAGATTACGCAGGATGACCTGCATCCAAATGATCTGGGACATCAGATGATGGCAGATGTCATAATTCATTTTCTGGAGTTGGTATACGCCAACCTGGAACACGAGAGAGAGCAGGACAATGACATGCCGGCGCCTATAACACAGAATGCATATGAACATTCTACACGCTGGCAGAACAACAATTATGACCCTGTCACAGATGGTTTCGTCAGAGATGATACCCCGCAGAACGATATCCGTGAGATATTCCGCAAAGGATGGACAGCATCTGAAAAAGGGGCAAACATTACTTTTGAGGTAGAGGGAAGCTGCCTGGCTGTACAGTACCGGAAATCAGTGGTACAGCCCGCCCCGATTGCAAAAGCCATTGTAGATGGGGACGAGGAACACGCCATGATCCTTGATGGCAACTTCGAGGAAACCTGGGGTGACAGCCTTCATCTGGATACATTGGCAGAGCATTTACCTTATGGGAAACATACTGTCAGGATAGAGTTGATCGAAACTCACGAAGACGATAAAGTACCATTTTATTTAGTATCTGTTATTGCTTCACACTAACTTAAATTTCATTAGGCAATTACCTATTACAACCCACAAAGTAGAAAGGAAAACATTATGAGCAAAGTAAAAATATATAATGCACCAGCAGTTAAAAATATGCCCTGGCAGGAAAGACCGGAAGGAGAGTTCACAGGAGCACCCATCTGGAGATATAAAGAGAACCCCATTATTGGAAGAAACCCATTAAAAGGCGTAGCAAGAATCTTTAACAGCGCAGTTATCCCTTACGGTGATGAGTTTATCGGTGTATTCCGCGGCGAGCAGACCAATGGAATCCCTTACATTTACATGGGACACAGCAAAGATGCAATTCACTGGAATTTTGATGAAAACAAGATTAATTTCGTAGATGAGGATGGCAAGCCATTTATGCCGGTATATGCGTATGATCCCCGTCTGGTAAAAGTAGAAGATACCTACTATATTATCTGGTGTGGTGATTTCTACGGAGCAGCAATCGGTATAGCAAAGACCACAGATTTCAAGACATTTACAAGAATTGAGAATCCGTTCCTGCCTTTCAATAGAAATGCCGTTCTTTTCCCAAGAAAGATCAATGGTAACTTCGTAATGCTGAGCCGTCCTTCTGACAGTGGCCATACACCATTTGGTGATATCTTCGTAAGCGAAAGCCCTGATATGGAATTCTGGGGCAAGCACAGACATGTTATGGGTAAAGGAAATGAATGGTGGCAGTCACTTAAAATCGGTGGCGGTGCAGCTCCTATTGAAACAAGCGAAGGCTGGTTACTGTTCTATCACGGTGTAAGTGGAACATGTAATGGTTATGTATACAGCATTGGCGGAGCTATTCTGGATATTGATAATCCTTCCATTGTAAAATACAGATGTGAAACTTTCCTTCTGACACCGGAAGAATGGTACGAAGAGAGAGGCTTTGTGCCTAATGTATGCTTCCCTTGCGCAACCATCCATGATGCCGAGACAGGAAGAATTGCAATCTATTATGGTGCTGCTGACAGCTATGTAGGGCTTGCATTTACAGAAATTGATGATATTGTAGAATATATCAAGAATAACAGCAAGCTGTCCGAATCCGATAAGGAGATCGGCAGGAGATAGTGTGCAGATGCTGAAATGGTGAGTAATGGAGGAAAGTACATATGGAAACGGCAGTAAAAGACATCAAAGAGCTGAAGGTACATGGCAGGACGACAAACAGGCGTGATCCGTTGACGTTATTCTGGACCGCCAGTGGGTTTGAATGCAATGTATCTGGTTCTGAACTGTGGGTAGAGGTAGAAGTTACCTATGACACTTACGAGCCTTGGTTCAGTTATACTGTAAATGGTGACTGGATAGGCAGACAGATGCTGACTGCCGGTCGGTACTGGATTCCCCTTTTCAGAGGAATGAATCCTGATAATGTGAAGAATGTAAGATTTTATAAGGATCTGCAGGCAATGAGTGCAGATCCCCAATCCTACATCCATATTCATGCATTGCGTCATGATGGCGTTTTTTATCCTGTAGCGGATAAGGCATGTAAGCTTGAATTTATCGGTGACAGCATTACCTCTGGGGAAGGAACCTTTGGTGCAAGACAAGAGGAGGACTGGATACCCATGTTCTTCTCTTCTTTGCGTGATTATGCCTATCTGACTGCAAAGGAACTGGATGCAGAGTACCGTGTCTTTTCCCAGAGCGGCTGGGGTGTATGTAATACCTGGGATAACAATCCCAATGGCGCGCTTCCAAAGTACTACAGACAGATATGTGGTCTGATGAAGAGTGATATGAATGAGGAGCTTGGTGGTAATGAGAATTTTGATTTTTCCAGCTGGCAGCCGGATGTCATAGTGGTGAATCTGGGAACGAACGATGCAAGTGCTTTTGATCAGCCCGAATGGGTAGATGTCGAGACAGGAAAGCGGCACAAGATGCATAAGAATCCGGATGGCTCCTATAATGAGGAAGATATTGCCTTTTTCAGAAAAGGCGTTAAGGATTTCCTGTATACATTAAGAGAGTGTAATCCGAAAGCGCAGATCATCTGGTGCTATGGCATGCTGGGCATTCACTTTGAGAAGCCTATCTGTCAGGCAGTCTATGAATATGTGGATGAGACGCAGGATGGAAAGGTAAGCTATCTGCAGCTCCCGGATACGGATGCTGACAGCTTCGGCTCCAGACAACACCCTGGTTACCCAAGTCATCAGAAAGCTGCCAGGGCATTGAGTGCATATATCAGAACATTATTAAAATAGGAGGTAAGGATATGTTTCCAGAGAATTTTGTATGGGGCGTTGCCAGCAGTGCATATCAGATAGAAGGTACAGATCCGGAAGATGGCAGAGGTAAGAACATATGGGATACTTTTGCTGAACAGGGCAGGATTTATGATGGCCAGAATGCAGATGTAGCGTGTGATCATATGCATCGTTATAAAGAGGATTTTGCCATGATGCGTCTGTTAGGAGTGAAAGCGTACCGTTTCTCTCTGAATTGGGCAAGGATTCTGCCGGAAGGAACCGGACGGGTTAATGAAAAGGCAATTGCCCTGTATCGTGACATGATAAAGGAAATGAAGAAAAATGGCATAGAGCCGTATGTGACCATGTATCATTGGGAGTTCCCACAGGCCTTGCAGGATAGAGGCGGATGGCTCAATGAAGAAGTGATTGAGTGGTTCGGCGAATATGCAAAAATTATTGCAGAGAATTTCTCAGACCTTGCAGAGTACTTTATTACATTAAATGAGCCGGAGTGCTTCGTAGGAATCGGGCATCTAAGCGGCATCCATGCACCTGGACTGAAATTACCTGTAAAAGATGTATTTCAGATTGCCCACAATGCATTACGTGCACACGGAAGAGCAGTTCAGATGCTGCGTAAATATGCAAAACAGCCAATCAAGGTCGGATATGCGCCTACCTGTGGTGTTGCCTATCCATACACAGACAGCCCGGAAGATATTGAAGCTGCAAGAAGTATTTATTTTGGTTTTGACCAGCCGCTTGATAACTGGACCTGGAATGTGGCATGGTTCAATGACCCTGTCTTTTTAGGGGAATATCCAAAGGAAGGACTGGAGAAGTTCAAGGAATATCTGCCGGTAATTACGAAGGAAGATATGGAGCTGATCCATCAGCCCTTGGACTTTATGGGACAGAACATCTACAATGGCTACTGGATTCGTGCGGGTAAAGATGGTAAGCCTGAATATGTAGACCGTACAGAGGGCTTCCCAAAGACAGCAACAAACTGGCCTGTAACACCAGAGTGTCTCTACTGGGGCGTGCGCTTCTTATATGAAAGATATCATCTGCCTATGTATATTACAGAGAATGGCATGGCATGCCACGATCAGATAGCAGCAGATGGCAGGGTGCACGACAGCAATAGAATTGATTTTCTTGATAAATATATATCCTGCCTGCAGAAAGCAGTGGATGAAGGGGCTGATGTCAGAGGATATTTCCTGTGGACTTTCCTGGACAATTTTGAATGGGATAAGGGATACAGTGAACGTTTCGGTCTGGTATATGTAGATTATCCGACACAGAAAAGGATTGCAAAGGATTCTGCATACTGGTATCAGCAGGTCATGGAAACTAACGGAAGGAATCTTAGTATTAATATGAATAAGAAAGAAATTATCTATATGAACCCGGTATTTAAGCAGATGATATGGGGCGGCGACAAATTAGGAACAGAATGGCATTATGATATTCCAGGGGATAATACCGGTGAATGCTGGGCAGTCAGTGCACATCCAAGCGGAGACTGTACCATCAAAGAAGGTACTTATGCAGGCAAAACCCTCAGCCAGTTGTGGACAGAAGAGCCGGAATTATTCGGAAATGTGGATAACAACAGATTTCCACTCCTTATCAAGATCATTGATGCCAAGGCTGATTTAAGTATTCAGGTACATCCTGATAATGCGTATGCAGCTAAGAATGAAAACGGCTCTCTTGGCAAGACGGAGTGCTGGTATATCCTCGATGCACCCAAAGGAGCTACCTTGGTCATCGGACACAATGCCAAGACTAAAGAAGAATTAAACTCCATGATCCGTGAAGGCAGATGGAATGAGTTCATCAGACAAGTACCCGTTAAGAAAGGCGATTTTATCCAGATCGACCCTGGTACAGTGCATGCAATCAAAGGCGGTATTCAGATACTGGAGACACAACAGAACTCAGATGTTACCTATCGTGTCTATGATTATGACAGACTTTCCAACGGCAAACCAAGAGAACTTCATGTAGACAAGAGCATTGATGTGATTACTGTTCCAGCCAAGTCCGTAGAAGACAGCATCCTCTCCGCAGAGAAGATAGAAGCTATGGATACACCAATGAAATTGTTGATTGCCTGCAATTATTACAAAGTATGGAAAATTGATGTAGATGCACCACTTACCATCACACAGGATTATCCATTCCTCATTATGAGTGTCATCGACGGCGACGGGCTCATTAACGGACAAATGATTAAAAAAGGCGATCACTTCATCCTTCCAAACGGCTACGGCAAAGTAGACCTGCAAGGCAAAATGACCCTTATTGCTTCAACAATCGCATAAACGGTAACACTACCTATAAAAGAGAGCTGAGAAAATCAGCTCTCTTTTGACATGACATACCCCCGATGCTATAATAAATCCGATAAGCAGAATTGGGTGGATTTCTCAAATTCACCCAAACCAGAACAAACAATTACAAGGAGGGTATAAAGTGGTATCAGAAGATTACAAAGCAATGTTAAGCGGTAAATCAGTTATTAGAGAGATGTCTGCATGGGCGGCAAAACGCGGAGCAGAAATTGGTTATGAGAATGTATTTGATTATAGTCTGGGCAATCCTTCCGTACCTGTACCACAGGTATTTACAGATAAGATGATAGAACTGCTGCAAACCAGAAATCCTATGGAATTACACGGTTACAGCCAGTCACAGGGAATTCCCTACGTAAGAGAGAGACTTGCACAGTATCTGAATAAGACCTATGGCATGAATTACACATCAGAGCATATATTTATGACAACAGGTGCAGCAGGTGCAGTCGCACATGCAATCCGTGTTGTGACCAAGCCCGGAGATGAAGTCATCACCTTTGCCCCATTCTTCCCTGAATATAAGCAGTATGTGAACAGAACAGGAGCAGTTCTTAAAGTTGTACCGGCTGACACAGAGCAGTTCCAGATTAACTTTGAAGCACTGGAGAGCATGATCAATGAGAATACAGCAGTAATCCTCATCAATACACCCAATAATCCATCAGGTACTGTATATTCTACGCAGACACTGACAAGATTGGCACAGTTATTAAATGACAAACAGAAAGAATATGGACACGATATCTTTGTCGTATCAGATGAGCCATACCGTGAGATTGTATTTGAAGGTGTGGATGCCCCATATGTATCCAAATTCTATGACAATACACTCTCCTGCTATTCCTATTCCAAATCCTTGTCACTGCCTGGTGAAAGAATCGGTTATGTAGCCGCCAATCCAAAGTGTACAGATTCTGAGCTGATATCCGTTATGTGCAGTCAGATATCCAGAGGAATTGGACATAACTGCCCTCCATCTATTATCCAGATCGCAGTATCAGAGGTACTTGGAGAAACAGCGGATCTGTCCGTATATGAGACTAATATGAACCTTATCTATAAAGAGCTGATGAATCTGGGCTTTACCTGTGTGAAGCCGGGTGGAACCTTCTATATCTTCCCGAAAGCACTAGAAGAGGATGCGGTTGCCTTTTGCCAGAAAGCCCTGAAATATGATCTGGTACTTGTACCCAGTGATTCCTTCGGTTGTCCGGGATTCTTCCGTATGGCTTACTGTATTGATACAGAGAAGGTACAGCGTTCACTGGCAGCACTGCGTAAGTTCGTAGAAACAGAGTACCCAGACAGAAAGAAGGAGGCGTAGGCGATGGTTCAGGCAGGACTTGTTCTTGAAGGCGGCGGCATGAAGGGAATCTACACAGCCGGCGTACTGGATTTCTTTATGGAAAAGGATTTATATTTCCAGAATGTTTATGGTGTCTCGGCGGGAGCCTGCCATCTGTGCAGCTACATATCCAGACAGCCTAAGCGTGCTTATCATGTATCATTGGATTACCTGAAAGATAAGAATTACTGCAGCATACGCAGTCTGCTGACAACGGGGGATTTATTTAATGTCAAGATGTGCTATGATACGATTCCCAATAAGTTGTTGCCCTATGATTACAAAGAAGCAGCCAGATATGAAGGCAATGCGTATGCAGTTGTCACCAATCTGGAGACTGGTAAGGCAGAATATCTGCCAATGAAAGAGATGCATAAGGATATTATTAATGTACGTGCATCTGCTTCCCTGCCATTGGTATCAAGGATTGTCTCTATTGATGGAAAACCGTATCTGGATGGCGGCATAGCTGATCCGATTCCAATCCGTCATGCAATCAAGGATGGCAATGCGAAGAATATTGTGATATTGACCAAAGAGACAGATTATGTCAGAAAGCCTGCACCGTCAGCGCAGCTTGAAATGATCAGGCTTCGTTATACCAATTATCCCAAGCTGTATGAATTAATGGCAGACAGACACAATGCCTATAATGATACACTGAGATTTATCGAGGGACAGAAGGCACATGGCCGTGCTTTTGTCATTCGTCCTAAGGAAGCAAATGACATAGGCAGAATTGAGAAGGACAGAAAGAAACTGGAAAAGCTCTATGAATTGGGTTATGAAGATGCAAAAGCATGCTATGAGGACATGATGAAGTTCTTAAATGCATAGAAAATGTCGTTTTAAATGAGAAACGCAAAGAAAGAGGAGTATTATGATTGAAATTTTAAAAGCCATATTATTTGGTATTGTAGAGGGTATTACCGAGTGGCTGCCTATCAGCAGTACCGGCCACATGATCATTTTGGATGAGTTCGTCAAGCTTGACTGTACACCGGAGTTCAAGGAAATGTTTCTGGTAGTTATTCAGTTAGGCGCGATTCTGGCAGTTGTACTGCTGTTCTGGAATAAGATATTTCCATTCCAGTTCAAGGACAAATCCAAGCCGGTCATTGAGATGGATAAGATCATGCTGTGGTGTAAGATTGTAGTGGCATGTATCCCGGCAGCAGTGATAGGCCTGCTTTTTGATGATGTATTTGAAGCGCTGTTCTATCATGCATTTTCTGTTGCAATTGCACTGATCGTATTTGGTGTGGCATTTATCGTCATCGAGAGACGTAATAAGGGTAAAAAGGCGAAGATTACCAGACTGGAAGACATTACCTTCCAGACAGCACTTATGATTGGTGTATTCCAGCTCATCGCTGCAGTTTTTCCCGGAACTTCCAGATCAGGTGCAACGATTGTAGGTGCATTGCTGATCGGTGTATCCAGAACCGTAGCTTCTGAGTTCACATTTTTTCTGGCAATTCCGGTCATGTTTGGAGCCAGCTTATTGAAAATTTTGAAGTTTGGCTTTGCATTCTCAGGAATGGAACTGGCAATCCTCGCAGTTGGAACACTGGTAGCTTTTATCGTATCTGTAGTTGTGATCCGTTTCCTGATGGATTATATCAAGAAGCACGATTTCCAGGTATTTGGATGGTATCGAATTGTTCTTGGCGTACTGGTTATCATATTGAGTCTGTGTGGAGTCATTCAGGTATAAAAGTAAAAGCAACATTGAAAAAAGAGACTAAAACTTTCACTCCAATATAAAACAGTAAAATGAAGTTTCGTTCATCTTGCACAAAAGATGTATGCAAAATTCGTCTAATCTAATAAATCTTACGAGAAACCGCCTAAAATGGCGGTTTTTTCATGCCAAAGAGCACAAATGAAACGGAAATATATATTGACTTTTTCGCTGATGTGGCGTAAATTCAAACATATAGGAAATACTATAATAATTAACTCAAAATTAAAACGAACCGTATTTCATACGAAAAGATGCGATTGATTACTATAGGGTGCAGTAAAAGATATATCAGGTTCTAAAATGGAAAGGTTGGGTTGAAGGCATGAGGAAGCGTAAGATGACCGGAGCAAAGGTAACACTTCGCAGTTGGAGACGTATACTGGCACTGGGACTGGCAGCAGGTATGGCAGCTACAGCAATACCCCTGCAGCTTATGGCGGTACAGGAGAGTCAGACAACAGGCAGTGTAACAGAAGGATATGCCAGTGAACGAATTGATAACGGTTATACGAAGATCAGTGCCGGCTATGCTTTACCAGAGTATACAGGTGGAGATATAGAATACCCCATTAAGGATATCTGCACTAGCACGGATGCGGTTTATACAGACGATTATGGATATACATCAGCAGTTCAGATAGGGGAGCGTGGCAGCATAGAACTGGAGCTGAATGTTGTTGCTGATGGCATTTACTATATGTGCTTTGATTATCTGGCTGACAGTGATACCATTCTTCCGGTAGAGGCGCAGTTCATGATAGATGGAGACTTTCCGTTCTATGAGATGCGCCAGCAGGTGCTTGAGAGTCAGTGGTCTACACCGCAGCAGAAATCTTATGACAGCTATGGTAATGAGGTCGTAGGGATTCCTGATAAGGTCTATGAATGGCAGAACAAATACATTATGGACTCTACATACCGCTATAGTGGACCTCTTGGCATTGAGCTGACTAAGGGCAGACATACAGTGACTGTCACGCTAAAAGAAGGAACCCTGCTTCTTGGTAATTTCAAACTGACAGCCAAACCACAGGTAGAAGCCTATACAGGCAGCGAAAGGGCAGAAGGTGATGGCTTTATTGAGATTCAGGCTGAGGATTTTACTTACCGAAATGCTTCTTCCATTCATGCCACCTGCGAATATGATCCGAACCTGTATCCTTATCAGGCTGGCAACAGAATCATGAATACTGTGGATTCTACCTCTTTCTCAGAAGGAGGACAGCAGATATCCTATCAGTTTACGGTTGAAAAAGAGGGCAATTACTATCTGGCTTTTCATTACAGCCAGTCCGATAAATCAGACTTTCCTGTATTCATGAATATCAGAATTGATGGAGAACTGCCTAATACAGAATTTGAGAACTGTGCATTTGCCTATAAAAAAGATTACAATCTGTATACTTTACTGGATAGTGAAGGAAATAAGATCAGCGTACCGTTAGGTGCAGGTCAGCATACGATATCCATGCAGATCAGCATGGAACCACTTAGAAATGCACTGGAAACGATTGAGCAGATCATGGGTAAGGTCAATGACCTTTCACTGGAAGTAACCAAGGTAGCAGGTACGAACAAAGATAAATACAGAGATTTCTCACTGGAGAGTTATATTCCTGGAATCGGTGATACGCTTACACAGTGGGCAGATGAACTGGCGGCAGTTATGGAAGAAGCCCGCACGTATAATCCGGATAAGAAAAAGATAGCAGCCTTTTCCTCTATCTCCATTGCAGAGAATCAGTTGAGAAGTCTGGCGAAGAAGCCGGATGAACTGATATATCGAATTGATGAACTGGCAACCAGTACTTCTTCCGTCAATCAGCACCTGGCGAATCTGATAGACAGCCTCAATGGAAATGATTTTTCACTGGACAGTATCTATCTGTATCAGGAGGATGCAGCAAAACAGCTTCCCAGACATAAGAACGTATTTGTGAAGGCAGGACTTGGTATTGTGAGATTCTGTACTTCCTTTGGAAAACAGGCATATTCCTCTTCCAATACGAACCCGGAACATTTACAGGTATCTGTGAATCGTTCCAGACAACATCTGGAGATCATGCAGCAGATGATTACAGAAGAGTTCACACCGCAGACTGGAATAGAAGTAGACCTGTCACTGATGCCGGACCAGACGAAACTGGTGCTTGCCAATGCTTCTGGAGATTCACCGGATGTAGCGACAGGAGTCAACTATTCGATTCCTTTTGAATTAGGTATCAGAGGTGCATTAAAGGATCTGACCCAGTTCGATGATTTTGCAGAAGTAGCAGGAAGATATACGGAAGGTCTGCTGATGCCGTATGTTATTGATGACAGTGTATATGCGATACCGGAAACCATGAATTTCCAGGTGCTCTTCTATAGAAAAGACATTCTGGATAAGCTGGGACTGGAAGTACCGGATACACTGGAGGATGTAGAGGCAATGCTGCCGGATTTGCAGATGAGAGGTCTGAACTTCTATTATCCTACTGCAAGGACAGTCGGTATGAAGACCTTCCTTGATACGACACCGATTATTTTCCAGAGTGGCGGCAGACTCTATGATACTTATGTAGAGGATGTGACCATCACCAGTGAAGAGGTCGTAGAAGGTTTCACGACTTTGACAAATCTGTTTACCATTTATAATCTTCCAAAGGATGTGCCCAATTTCTATCAGCATTTCAGAAATGGAGACTATCCGATTGGAATTTCAGATTTTGGTACGTACAATCTGATCTCCAATGCAGCACCAGAGATCGATGGCTCGTGGGGTGTGGCATTGATACCGGGAGTTAAAGACGAGAATGGTGAAGTAATGAGATATTCATCAGCAGGTGCAGAGAGTACCTTCCTGTTTAACTCTACCCCTGAAAGAGAAGAGCAGGCATGGGAATTTGTGAAATGGTGGTCTAGTGCTCAGGTTCAGGCTGAGTTTGGACAGAGACTGCAGATTACCTATGGTGATGAATATTACTGGAATACAGCCAATTGTGAAGCATTTGCGCAACTGCCCTGGGACAGTGATGATAAGGAAGTGATATCCGAACAGCTTACCTGGACGATGGAAGCACCCAGAGCACTGGCAAGCTACATGGTAGAACGTGAGTTATCAGATGCGTATAATCTGGTGGTATTGGGAGCAAAGAGTGCCAATGTCAGAGAGGCATTGGATGATGCACAGAAGAATATCAAGAGAGAGACACTTCGCAAGCTGGAGGAGTTTGGCTATATAGAGAACGGAGTCACTGTGAAAGAATACGAAGTACCTACTATTGAGAAGGTACATGAGATCATTCAAAACAGTAAAGCGCAGAAAGGAGGCAGGTAAGCTATGACAGCAACCGCACAGCAGTTAAGAAAAGGCAAAAAGACAAAAGCAGCCAGACGAGAACATGGCAATAAAGCGGCATATGGCTTCCTTGCCCCTTATGTGATCCTGTTTACTGCCTTTATCATCATCCCTATGGTGGTAGCGATCGGTCTTTCATTTACAAGCTATGATACGATACAGATGCCTACCTTTAAAGGGTTCCTCAATTATATTAACCTTCTGACAGCAGATGATATCTTTATGCAGAAGGTATTGCCCAATACGATCATATATGCATTAATCGTTGGTCCCGGTGGATATATCCTGTCCTTTCTGGTAGCATGGGCGCTGGCACAGCTAAGCAGTGTTCCCCGCACTGTCCTTACTGTCATCTTCTATTCCCCGAGTATGACAGGTGCTACGTCAATGACCGTACTGTGGAAGATCATATTCTCCGGCGATCAGATGGGCTATCTCAACAGCTGGCTGATGAAGCTTGGTGTGATCGATGCTCCGATCATCTGGCTTCTGGACAGTAGATATCTGCTTCCCATTATCATTATTGTAGCGTTGTGGTCGAGTATGGGAGTAGGATTTCTGGCAATGCTTGCAGGTATCCTGAATGCAGATGAGGAATTGTATGAGGCGGCAGCTATTGATGGAGTGAAGAATCGTTTTCAGGAGATGATCTATATAACGATTCCTACGATGAAGCCCCAGATGCTGTTTGGTGCAGTTATGGCAATCGTAGGAGCATTTCAGAATGGCGCCATCGGCGTACAGCTCTCAGGTACGAACCCGACACCTAATTACGCAGGTCAGTTGATCGTGAACCATATTGAAGATTATGGATTCCTGCGTTATGAAATGGGTTATGCGGCAGCGGTATCTGTCGTATTACTGTTGATGGTATATGCATTTTCCAAGTTCTTTGGAAAGATGTTCAGAGAGGATTAAGGAGGTGGCAGAGAATGGCTGGATATAAGGGAAGTAATATCAATCCCCGTAAATTTGAAGCAGGTCAGATCAAGATCATTCTGATTTTGCTGCCACTTGCGATCTTTATGTGCATTCCAATCGTATTTATTGTCTGCCATGCATTTAAGCCTATGGATGAGCTGTTTGCTTTTCCACCGCAGATATTGGTACATAAGCCGACACTGGATAACTTCACCAAGCTGTTTAAGGCATCCGCAGGCAGCAATATTCCCATGAGCCGTTATGTATTTAACAGTATCATAGTGACAGGCGCAGTCGTGGTTCTGTCGATCCTGTTTTCATCAATGGCGGGATTTGCTCTGTCGAAGCTGCGTTTCAAAGGTAAATATGCATTGATGGAGATTAATAATACAGCATTGATGTTCGTATCTGTAGCCGTTATGATCCCCAGATATCTGGTTATTGATACACTTGGTATTAAGAACACCTATCTGGCACATATCCTGCCGCTTCTGGCAATGCCTGTAGGATTGTTCCTTGTAAAGCAGTTCATAGACCAGATACCGGATGCACTTCTGGATGCAGCCTATATGGATGGTGCTTCCGATTTTAAGATATACCGCTCCATTATTCTGCCGCTTATCAAACCGGCAGTTGCCACGACAGCGATTCTGGCTTTCCAGGCAGCGTGGACGAATGTAGAAAGCTCCAACCTCTATATTAATGATGAAAGCATGAAGACGTTGGCTTTTTACCTGAACACACTGGCTAATACAAATAATAACGTAGCAGGACAGGGTATTCTGGCAGCAGGTGTATTGATTCAGTTTGTGCCGAATCTGGCTATCTTTTTAATTCTGAGAAAGAGCTTTATGAATACCATGGCTCATTCAGGCATCAAATAAGGGGGCAGAGTATGAAAAAATTAAGAAGAATCTTTGCAATGCTCCTGTGTCTGGTTATGATGGCGGGTATGACAGCTTCTGCAGAGACACCATATAAGACTTATACAGTAGATGGTTATGGCTATGTTCTGGAAACACAGTCAGCCTATAATCCACTGGCGGCGATTACCAAAGTAGGGGAGACAGCTTTCGTATCTCCTATGGATATGGCAATTGGCAAGGACGGTAATCTCTATATCGCAGATGCCGGTGCGCATGTGATTCTGATCTGCTCCCGTGATGGAGAGCAGGTAGGCAGTATCGGTGAGGGCATCTTACAGACTCCTACAGGGGTGTATGTCACAGAGGATGGCACAGTCTATGTAGCGGATAAGGATGCAAAGAAGGTATTTGTATTCGATGCCCAGGGTAATGTGACGGCAGAGTACGGCAAACCCGATTCTCCGATTTATGGAAACAGTATGGATTTTAAGCCAACGAAGGTAGTAGCCAACAAGACGGGAACCATGTACATCATCTGTGAAGGCAATATGAATGGTATCGTTCAGTTAAGCCCGGTAGAGGGTGGCTCTTTCCTTGGATATTTTGGAACGAATTATACGTCACTGAGTCCTTTCCAGATGATTCAGAGAGTGATTCTGACAGATGCGCAAAGGGCACAGATGCTGAGCAATATTCCCTCCACACCGACCAACCTGCATATTGATGATACGGGATTGATCTATACAGTAACGCAGGGTGATAAGGAAACCAGCTTAAAGAAGCTCAACATTGCAGGTAAGAATCTGTTGGACTCTGATCCATATTATGCAGATCTTCCGGCAGCAGTTACGACTGGTAATTATAACAATATTCTGGTTGCTGACTCAGATGGATATATCTATGAATATAACGAAGACGGCGAACTGCTCTTCATGTTCGGCGGAAGAGATGACGGCAGACAAAGAGTAGGTCTGTGTAATAAAGTAGAAGCCATCGCAGTGGATGAGGATGACAGGATATATCTGTTGGATTCTGATAAGAAGCAGATTCATATATTTGAACCCACTGAATTTACGAACCTGTTACATGAATCACTGTATCTGTTCTCCAAAGGACAGTATACACAGAGTAAGGAACCGCTAAGTAAAGTCCTGCAGATGAACAGTATGTTTGACTATGCGAACCAGGCAATGGGTCATGCATATTTACAGGAGGAAAATTATGAGCAGGCTTTGAAATATTTCAGACTTGCCAAATCCTTTGAAGGATACTCTGATGCGTTCTGGGAAGTCAGAAATATCTGGATCCGTAATTATCTGGTAGCAGCAGTCCTTGCGATAGCAGCCGTGATTGTACTGATTCGGGGCGGCAAGTCTCTGTACCGTAAGAAATATGCTAATCGTCCCACAACACAGACAGGAGAGCATATATTATTGGGACAGCTTCGTTACAGTCTGTACTTTATGAGACATCCGATGGACGGCTGTTACGGTGTGAAGAAAGAGGGCAAGAATTCCTGGTGGTGTGCCAATATATTACTGGGTACGTTTATTCTGATCTCGATTCTGGAGAAATATTGCAGTGGATTCCTGGTGAAGACAGTGAGGGAAGGCAGATATGATCTGATTACAGATATTGGCAAGGTGCTGGTTATCTTTATTGGATTGACAGCCTGCAATTATCTGGTCGTTACGATTCATGAAGGCGAAGGCTTCTTTAAGGATCTGTATTGTGCCTACGCATACTGCCTGACTCCTTATATTGTCATCAAGCCTTTTGTCATTCTGTTAAGTAACGTCCTGACGTATAACGAAGTGTTCCTGATCTCTTTTGCAAATATTATAGTCTGGACCTGGGTAGTGATACTGATATTGCTGACATTAAAGGAAATCAATAATTTCACAGTAGGAGAGACAGCCAAAGCACTGGCGATCACGGCTTTTACCGTATTGATTCTGACATTGCTGGTATGTATCATCTATGTGTTATTCTCACAGGTAATCGACTTCGTAATTACAGTCGTACGAGAGGTGGTGTATCGAATTGGAAACTAAAAAGAAATTAAAGCGCAGAGTCCTGACAATTGTGATCCTGATTGTCATTTTAGTCGCAGCGGCAGCAATTTATCATGTAGTGACCAATTCGGGCAGCAGTGATTCGCTTTCTTTTGCAGATGTGGAAGAACAGATTGCAGAACCGGTGGCGGCATTGAGTGATAAGGCAGTAGAACAGGCGACTCTGGAAGGACATACACTGGTGGCGGCAAACGACACTTATGAGTTATATCTGTATGAACCGGCATTGTCCATTCTGGTAAGAAATAAAAAGACAGGAGCTGTCATGGAATCTACAGTGCGGGACGAGGAAAGCCTTGCCAAGGTTAATGATACCTGGAAAGGATTCTTACAGTCCGGTGTCGTAGTAGAACTTCAGGAAGATACCAATACCATGCAGAAGAAGATCGGTCTGGAGAGTAGTGGTGCCAGGGTTTCGGTAGAAAAGATTCCCGGCGGATTTCATGCCAGGCTGGATTATCCATCATATGAGCTGGGTTTTGAAGTAGAAGTTAAGCTCTATGATGACGGCAGCATTACTGCTTATATTCCAGAGAATTCTATCTATGAAAATGCAGAGAACAAAAAAATCGGCAATATCTACCTGTTTCCATTGCTTGGTAATACGAAACTGGGCGAAGTAGATGGTTATATGTTCGTACCCGATGGTAACGGAGCACTGATCTATCTGGATGATAAGGAAGGCAGATTTGATTCGGGATATGTCCAGAAGGTGTATGGCAGTGATGTAGGTGTTGGAGAATCCTATGTGTTGTCACTTCTGTGGAGCCAATATGAGACACACAATGACCCGGAGCAGATTCTTGCACCAGTGTATGGCATGGTACATACAACTGACGGTATGGGATATCTGGCAGTGATAGAGAACGGAGAGGAAGAGGCATCTATCTATGCGACTCCAAATGGTGCTTATTCTGACTATAACTGGGTAACGGCTTCTTTTAGAAAAAGTACTACTTATATTCAGCCTACCTCTAATTCCGGTGGATCAGTAACGAAGGTAACAGACAGAATCCAGTATGATATCAAAATCCGCTATCTGTTCGTAGAAGAGGAAGAAGCAGATTATGCAGGACTTGCCAAGAGGTATCGTAATTACCTGCTGGAAAAGGGCGAGTTATCCCAGAAGGAAGATGAATTCAGGATTCGACTGGACTTCCTGGGCAGTGATGTTGAGAACTGGATGCTCTGGAAAAAGGCAGTACCTGTAACGACAGTAGACAATATCAGAGAAATCTATGATGATCTGGAAGCCAGAGGCGTGACAGACATCCTGACACAGTATAAAGGCTGGCAGGACGGCGGTATCTGTGCACTTCCTGTAACGAAACTGGATGTGGACAGCAGTATTGGCGGCAGGAAATCACTGGAAGAACTGATTGCAGACAGTAAAGAGCAAGGCATTGACTTTTATTTGTATACAGATGGTATCAGAGCCAATCCAGAGACTGGTAATACGACTTTCAATACAGTGAAGAAAATGGATAAACGTCTGTATGAGGAAGAGGAATACAAGACAGTATATGATACCTTCGTATTCTGGACACCCCAGAAAAGTTATGAGAATCTGATGACGTTGCAGAAGAATCTGGCAAAGAAGGATATTCATGAACTGGCACTTGGCGGAGTATGTAATACACTGTTTACTTATACATTAGGTGATACCATGCAGACACGTTCTGTATCCAAGTATCTCTATGACAGGACTTTGGAAGAGTTAAGCGGAAATACGCAGCTTCTGCTGGAGACTCCGGCTGCATGCTACTGGAAGTATACCAAAGCAATGACGGATATGCCTACGGCAGACTCCAACTATATCTATACAGATCAGAGCGTTCCTTTTCTGTCTATTGCATTAAAAGGCATAATGCCCATGTACAGCGACTATGTGAATTTTGAAGCCAATGAGAGGGAATATTTCCTGAAACTGGTGGAAACGGGTATCTATCCTTCCTTCTACCTGACCTGGGAAGACCCGTCGGCACTGATCTATACCAATTCCAGTGATGTATATACTTCACAGTATTCTGTATACAAGGAACAGATCGTCCGTTACTATGAAGAACTCAAAGCTGTAAATGAGGCAGTAGCGGGAAGCTATATTGATGAGCATGAGCAGCTGGCTAATGGTCTGGTCAAAGTAACTTATGACAATGGCGTCACAATTTATATCAATTATAGTGATAAGGCATTGAGCACAGATGGCATTACAGTGGAAGCATCTGATTATGTGATTGGGAGGTGATGAGTATGGCAAAAGGCAAAAGAGTCGTAAAACCGGGACAGTTGGAACGCCGTGAAAACCGGGTGGGATATTTGTTCATCCTGCCGTGGCTGATAGGCTTCCTTGCTCTGGTAGCATGGCCTATGATTCAATCCTTTCAGTATTCGCTCAATAAGATCAAGCTGCTCCCACAGGGAATGGCGAAGCTCTATGTAGGCTTTGAAAACTACAGTCAGATATTTCTTACCGATCCAGATTTTATCATGGGACTGGAGACATATCTGACAGAAACGCTGATAGCAGTTCCGGTCATTGTAGCATTTGCATTGATCATTGCGATGTTGTTAAATGAGAAGATCGCCTGCAGGGGATTGTTTCGAATGATCTTTTTCCTGCCTATCATCATAGCCAGCGGTCCGGTCATGCAGCAGCTTGCAGACCAGGAGGCAGCCAGCATTCCTATGATGAATGCGACAATGATAGAGCAGCTATTGGACGAATATCTGCCAAATATTCTGGCAACGAGTCTGACCAGTGTATTTAACAATATGATTACACTGCTCTGGTACGCAGGAGTACAGATATTGATATTCCTTGCTGCATTGCAGAAGATTGACACCTCACTGTATGAAGCTGCCAAGATTGATGGAGGTTCCGGGTGGGAATGTTTCTGGAAGATCACGCTTCCGACTATTAAACCTATGATTCTGCTGAATGTGATCTATACCGTGATCTTTATGTCAAATAATGAGCAGAACAGTCTGATCGTACTGATCTATGATACGATGCTCTCTGCAACAGGAGGTTATGGCTATGCATCAGCAATGGCATGGCTGTATTCGGTGATCGAGTCAGCACTGGTAGCATTTTTCGCAGTACTGATCGTTGGCAGAAAGGATGTTTACGAGAGAAGAGCGAAGAAATACAGACGGGAACTGAAGAAGGAACAACGTCTGGAGAAGAAGATCAGAAAGAGAGGTGAACGCCATGAACGACGCTATGAGCGCTACAAACGCAAGCAGAGCAGAAAATCCGCATAAAATCAGGAGAATTACTCCAAGGCAGCGGGAGCAGATGCGTTATAAGCTCAAGAAATTTATTTTTGGTTCCAAGGATACACAGGGAACCGGTAAATTGACAGTGGTATATCTGCTGTTGATCAGTATTGGCTTCATCTATCTGTATCCAATCCTGTATATGGTGAGCAAGAGCTTTATGAATCTCAATGATTTGCTGGATACTTCAATCAACTGGATTCCCAGTCAGCTCTATGTGGAGAACTACAGGCAGGCACTGAAATCCATGGATTACTGGAAAACATTTAAGGATTCTGTGTTAATCGCAGGGATTCCCACGCTGATTAATGTAGTGATCTGCTCTATCGTGGGATACGGATTTGCCAGATATGATTTTAAGGGAAAGAAAATATTGCTTGGACTGTTGATCTTTTCCTTTATTCTGCCGCCACAGGCAACAATGATGCCTACTTATGTATTTTATACCAAAGCAGGACTGGTCAATTCCCTCAAAGCCTTTGTTGTTCCGGCTCTGTTTGGACAGGGGCTGAAAGCACAGATATTTATATTGATCTTTTATAACTTCTTCCGTCAAGTGCCAAAGGTACTGATCGAAGCGGCAAAGATTGATGGAGCAGGACATTTCAAGGCTTTTTATAAAATCGCATTGCCCAGTGCAGCACCGGCGATTCTGGTCGTGTTCCTGTTCTCTATTGTATGGTACTGGAATGAGTCCTACCTCACACAGCTCTACGTGGTAGGAGCATTTACCAATAACAGCCCGGGATATCACTGGAGTTCACTTATCGTATCACTCAAGAACTTTGAAAACAGCTATAATACAGCCAGAAGTGTAGCAGGAAGCGGTATGGTGGATATCAATGAATCTATTAAAATGGCGGGTACGATGTTAAGTATTCTGCCACTGCTGATCATGTATCTCGTATTGCAGAAGCAGTTCGTAGAAAGCGTAGACAGAACCGGTATCACTGGGGAATAGTATGAAAAGAACTTCTATTCACTCAGAGCAAAGGCTCTTTCATGAAGAAGTTCTAAGTTTCATACAGGAAAAACGCAAGCGTTTTTCAGCATTATCTGAGCAGTTAATATATCAATAAATTTAAGGAGGAAAAGAAATGAAGAAGAAAGTAGTAAGTATGATGATGGCAGCTTCTCTGGTAACGGGAATGCTGACAGGATGTGGCAGCTCTGCTGCACCGGCGCAGACAACAGACAATGGGACACAGGCTGATGCATCAACAACGCAGACAGAAGGCACAGCAACAGAGGGAGCAGCAGAGGCAGAGGCTTCTGCATTGCCGGAAATGACGACAGATGAGATCACACTGACTTATATGCATTTTGATAATGAACAGCTTGTCAATGCAGTTGCAGATGCTTTTATGGCGAAATATCCTAATATTAAGGTAGAGACACAGGCTTTCTCAACAGATGGCTATAACGATACACTGTTGAATCTGGTACAGTCAGGTCAAATGCCGGATTGCTTCATGATCCTTGGTAACTGTGACTTTGCCCTTTCCAATGCATTGCTGGGTGATATGACACCATACTGGGAGAATGATCCGGAGAATGAGAATATCCTGCCTTCTATTAATAATGCAAAGCTGGGATACTATGGAACAGATAAGAAGCTGGCAACTCCGATCAAGTTCTTCCCGGATGCTATTTACTGTGATTTGAACGTATTTGAGACATTGAATATCGAAGCACCTTCTACGAACTGGACCTGGGATGAGATGATTGATTCCTTTAAGGCAGCAACCAATACAGATGCAGGAACTTATGGTTTCAACCAGTTCCATTCACTGGTAACTTATTATCCAGTTGCTCATGGTTCAGGTTGTATCGGTGAATTTGGCTGGGATGGCACAGGTTATAACATGGAACAGTGGGCAGCCGGTGTAAATCAGTGGGCAGAGCTGGTAAATGGCAAGTATCATGCACCTTATGGTGATACAGATGAGATGGAAGCCTGGACAGGAGACAGAACAATGTGGGCTGCCTACACAGGTAAGCTTGGTTTCCAGTTAGATGCATGGTGGACATATCTGAATCTCTTTGATACACCGGATTACAGAAACCGTGGTATGGAATGGGTACCTTATACAACACCTGTAAGTGATGATGGTTATGTATTTGGCGTACTTGACTTTGGTGGTATTTCTTCTTCTACAGAGCATCCAAGAGAAGCATATGAACTGCTCAAATGGATGGGATGGGGGGTAGAAGGCTGGCAGGCTAAATTAGATGCTTATCAGGATGTAGAGACATATGCAGAGCTGCCTTTATACAGACAGGCAATGCCTTGCCCTATTACAATGGATGAAGAGATCTGGAAAGAATTCCAGCAGTCCTTCTATCCTACAGCACGGACAAGAACTTATCAGTCCGTATTTGATCCTGTAAATGGCGAAGATCTGGTAACTGCTGATGAAGATACCAAATATGGTAAGTACTTCGATGATTTCTTTGCAAACTGCAAGAATCCGGTTCCTTTTGGTGACTGCCAGATTCCTGGATTCTCCAGTTTCCTGAGCACTTCTTACTTCGCAGTAGGCGATACATTAGGTGTTGAAGATCAGGTTCGAATAGAGGGTAAGAACGCCAACGACTTCGTAGCAGAGCTTGAGCAGAAAGGCAATGAGGCTAACAAGGCTGCATTGGAGGCTGCCAAGGAAGCTTATGCAATGATCGGAATTGAATTGAATTACTAAGAATGGGTGATGAAAATGGGCATCAATTGATGCCCATTTTTCAGAAAGGCGTAGAATGAGAAATTCATATAAAATAACAGTAGTTATGCTAGCAGTTATAATAGGCTGCTGTGGCTGTGCAGGTACGGTGGAACAAAACAAGAAAGAGGAAGCCGAGACAGGCATTATAGAAGAAAGTGTAACGCAGGAGGGGGAGACAGTGCAGGAAACAAGGCAGCAGGAGGAAGCAGCACAGGAAATGACAGAGGTGTCAGTAAGCAGAGTGACTGTGCATGATCCATCAGTAGTTTATGATAAGGGAACATATTATGTATTTGGTTCTCATATGGCATGGGCAAAGAGTACAGATCTGATGAACTGGCAGAGCTTTACCATGAATATTAATTCTGAATACCCGGAGTTATTCGGCAGGGAATGGGAGAACTATTGCAGGACGGATACCAACCCGGAGCTGAAGGGTAATCTATGGGCGCCGGATGTTATTTATAATGAGAAAATGGGCAAATACTGCATGTATATGAGTGTGAATGGTGATGACTGGAATTCTGTCATCGTCATGCTGACAGCAGATTCTATAGAAGGACCTTATGCATATGGAGGTCCAGTGGTGTATTCTGGATTTGATGCAGGAGACAAGCATCCGGCAGAGCTTACAGATGTGTATCAGGTATTAGGTGAGGGAGCGGATCTGACCAGATATCAGTCCACGACCAACACGAAGCTTAATGCCATTGATCCATGTGTGACCTATGATGAGGAAGGAAACCTGTGGATGGTGTTTGGTTCCTGGTTTGGCGGTATCTATCTCTTAAAACTGGATGAAGAGACGGGATTGCGTGATTATGCGACAACCTATGAAACCGTTCCGAATCAGTCAGACGCCTATTATGGGTATAAACTGGCGGGTGGCTGCAGCGTATCCGGTGAGGGACCGTTCATTATTTATAAGGATGGTTATTATTATCTGTTCCTTTCTTACGGTGGACTGGTAGCAGAAGGCGGCTATCAGATCAGAATATTCCGTTCTGAGAACATAACAGGTCCATACGTGGATGAAGCAGGTAATTCTGCAGTCTATACCAGCCAGGAGAACAATCTGTTTACCAACATTGGTGTTCGTATTATGGGCAGTTATGACTGGTCGGGCAACCGTGAGACCCGTGTCGCACAGGGACATAATTCAGCTTATGTCAGTGAAGACGGCGAGATTTACATGGTATATCACAGTCGTTTTGCCGAGGGTAAAAATGGCATTACAGAGGCACATGAGGTTAGAGTGCAGCAGCTTTTTGTCAATGAAGCAGGCTGGCTTGTGGCAGCACCGTATGAATATACAGGAGAGCATATATCCAAGACCGGTTATGATATGGAGCAGATGTGTGGTGAATATGAATTCATTATTCATACACCAACTACTTATTATCAGAAGGCTGGAAAAGCCACGGTAGGAATCATGCAGCCATCTCATATTACGTTGAACGAAGATGGCAGTGTGACAGGAGAATTGACAGGAAGCTGGACTTATGAAGAAGGCAGCCCCAATATGACCATTACTCTGGAGGACATAACATATCAGGGAGTATTCTTAAAAATGCCAAGTGAGAAGCTTTATTTTAATCAGAAGCAACGTGAAGTTGTCATGACCTTTACGGTACTTGGTAATAATGTTACCGCATGGGGATCTAAGTAAAATAAGCCCCTGCAAAGAATCAAAGTCATTCTTTGCAGGGGCTTATGATTATTTCTGACTGGCTGTTTCTGTTTCATTTTCTTCATCATAATAGGCTTTGATGCGGATTGCCTGATTATGGTCGCCAAAATCTTCTCCGAACAGGGTACAGCCGCCGCAATTAGCGGTATCCTTAGGCACTTCAAAACGGAAAGTGATATAGCTGTTATAGTCAATGTTAAGGTCCTGAATCGTTATATTGGAGAGCTTCTTAGTGCCATCCATAAAAGTCCCCTCATTATTGATGATCAGGGTCTTGAGCAGACCATACTGGTTCAGAGGTTCCGGCCACCATGCCGGTGATACATAACCTCTTCTGGCACCGTAGTCACCAGGACTGATCCACATACCAAGAGGGATATCATTGATAGAAAAATAAATATCAGAGGGGTAATCTTCATTGGTATTAGGACACTCAGATGATATTTCAAAAGAAATATGCAATTCATTCAAAGTCTGACCGGGTTGCAGATGGTTGGGAAGGTTATATTCCACATATCCGCTTGCAAACCATAGAATACCTGCATTAAATCTGTCCGGGAAAGAGAAAACGCGCGGATCATCAAGAGAACCGATAATCTCTTTGCTTGTAGCAAGACCACAGGTCGGAGTACCATGACATGCAGTATAATAGCCTACACGGATATCGTCTGTATAGCAGTGCCTTGGTTCTTTTAAAGGAGCCAGGTCAATCATCAGTCTGTCGTATTTTGGACGGACAATCTTCATAGTACCTCTTTTACCGGAGGTTGTTTTGATCTTTACCAGATCTGCTTCTTCCAGCTTACTTACATGCATGGAGATTGCACCGTTTGTTAATCCCAGGGCTTCAGCCAGGTCGTTCATGCTCAGGGAGTCGTTTTTATAGATCATTTCCATGATCTTCAGTCGCATAGGTGTGCTGAGTGCTTTAAATACAGCTTCTGCTTCGCCAACAGATTGAAAATACAGCATCATGTCACGTCCTTTCCGAAATTTCTATTAATTAAAATATAACATAGTTTGAACAAAAAATAAAGTAAATACTATAATAATTAAGTGTATAATAAATCAATTCTCTTTTTTTATTTTTTATTTAAATTGATGCCGGAATTTCATCATTGTAGAGTGTATGATTCAAAGAATGATTAGACAGTTAATGATTTAAAAAACAAAAAATATTCAAAAAATGTATACAAGAGAATAAAATAGTAGTATTATTATATACAGAAAAAAGGATATGTATGAAAAAAATAAAATGTACTCTCAGAATGCTTCGCTTGAAGAAGATTCCGAGAGTACATTAAAAACAACAGGAGGAATAAAAAGTGACAGAGGAACAATATAAAAGGGCCAATACAGTAGTATTTCCTGTATTGACAGTTATAATGGCATATGTATTTTTGTCATTAGTTGCATTTATCAAAGCCACACCGGGGCAGGTAACAATGGCATCGTATCTGCAGTTGTTTAGTGCATTGCTCGCAATCATTATCAATGTAGTCTTTTTTGTTATCAAGAGAAACAGCCGTATGTGTGAATATGCAATGTTAGGGTCAGCTTTGACAGTATATTTGATACTCAGACTGGTATCGACGACAGAAGATAATGCCATGTATGCGTTTCCTATTTTGTTTGCTACGGTTGTATACCTGGATATAAAGACACTTATCGTGAGCAATGCCGTAGTTGTGTTTGCAAATATACTGCGTCTTATCATTCACATTTCCGGTATGATGGATAACGGAGTCGGTGGGGCGACAAGGTTTGTCGGTGTTTTGGTTAGTATTCTGGTTGCGTATGCATCTATCAGATGTATCGGCCTTCTGATTAAGTTCAATAAGGAAAATACGGACGAGATCATGCATCGTACAAAGAAGCAGAAGGAAAGCCATGACCTTATGATCCAGGTGGCAGATAATATCATGAAACATTTTGGCGAAGCAATGGATATGATGGATACTTTGGAGACAAGTCTTTCCAATAGCCATACTTCTATGGAAAACATAGCAGGCAGTACGGAAAGTACTGCAGAAGCAATCCAGGGACAGGCAGAGATATCAGGAGATATCAGGGAGCATGCAGAACATGCGCAGAGTCTTGCTTCAGAGATGATACGTTCTTCCGATAAGGTATCCCAGACAGTAGAAGAGGGCGTGAATTCCATGCTGGAGCTTGGCAATCAGGCAGATAATGTAAGCCAGTGCAGTGCTGCAACAGAAGCAGTGATAGATGAGCTGACTAAGAAGGTAGGACAGGTGGCAGGATTTGTGGATTCCATTATCAGTATATCCAGCCAGACTAATCTTCTTGCACTGAATGCATCCATTGAAGCTGCAAGGGCAGGAGAGGCAGGACGTGGATTTTCTGTTGTCGCAGAAGAGATAAGGACTTTGTCGGAGAATACCAAGGAAGCATCCAATAATATTACCAATATCATCAAGGAATTAAATGAAGATACGAAGCGTGCCAATGAAAGTATCAGCAATTCTGTTGATAGTGTGGCAAGACAGAATGAGCTGATAACAGAGAGTAAGGAGAGATTTGCACAGGTAGAAAGCGAAGTAAAGATTCTTGCAGAATATATTAATGATGTCAAGAACAGTATGGAACAGACATTGGAATCCTCTAATACGATTTATGACCACATTACACAGTTGTCGGCATCCAGCCAGGAAGTAGCTGCGGCATCAGGAGAAGGTCTTGATAATTCCAATATTACAGTGGGAGAGGTTGCCAAGTGCAAGCAGATATTTGAATCAATCTACGAGCTTGCCAAGGATTTACAGAATTATTAAAGTGTATTCAGAATAGCTATAATAAGTGTATTAAAAAAAGGTGAAAGTAATGGACTGCTTTTGCCTTTTTTGATACACTGAAACTGTATGGGCTTACAAAGGAAGGAAAGGCATGGTCAATAAATATGAAAAAACGCAGGCAATGGGAAATACTGACTGTTATCGTACTGATAAGCTGGGCGGTCATCTTCTGGAAGAATCTTGATTATCAATATACCTTTCAGGGATTGGAGACTACGATAGGAGAGGATTCCTATGTGGGCGTATCAAATTATGAGGTAGAAGATAATGCTTACCGGGTAACCGGTGAAGATCCGCAGTTATATTTGAAATCAGAAGGAACAGTGGGAGGAATGCGCATCCTTTGCCGTGCCAATAGCGGTGAGGATCTGCCGGTACAGGTCTTTTATGCAAAAGCCGGAGAGAATTACACAGAGAAACATTCTTTTCAGACTGTTATAGAGTCCGGCAGGACGTTTTGTTGTATTCCAATACCGTTAGGTGAGTATGATTCTTTCAGACTGGATATAGATGGTGATTTTACATTAAATGAAATAACAGTATATGCAGGTGAGACTAAGGTTAGTCCGGTAATATCAGCAGGTACTTTACATCAATGTCTTATATATTGTCCTGTGGCATTGCTTGCCATATTGCTTGTCTTCTGGGCGCATAAGGTAAGAGCCGGGGAAATGGGATTACACAATTATATGCTGCAATTATCAGGGAAGAATCAGAATCAGACATCCAGAGAGGTGTGCTGGGATTATATGCGTGTACTGGCAGCGGTATTGGTTATACTGGCTCATGCCTGTTCCCCGATGGTGGATCTGGCTGATGCTGGCTGGAAGCGGCTGTTGCTGGTAGGTGGTCTGACACTTGGACTGAGCTGTAATGTGATATATGTCATGTTATCCGGCGCACTTTTGCTAAACTCCCATAAAGAAGAATCAGTGGGTTCTTTCTATATAAGAAGGGCATCCAAAGTCATCATTCCTTTAATTGCATATTATTTACTGTTATTGTCTCTGAATCATGAGGTAGGCTTCCTGCCACCGAAGAATCTGGGTGCGGCATTTAAGAGAATCCTGACGGGCGCACCGGATGTAGGACCGCATCTGTGGCTGATTTATACAATAGTTGCTTTATATCTGATTACACCATTTTTCCGTGTTATGATGCAGCATCTTACTGATAAAATGCTGTTTGCAATGGCGGTTGTTATTCTGGTATGCAACGCATTAACGCTGTATCTGCCGCTGGCAGGAATTGGTTTTGGTATATCTACTTTCCTTGCCGGATGGGAAGGCGTATTCCTTATGGGATATATTATGACAAAAGACCAGACCAGAAGCTATGATAAGAAAATCATGGCAGCAGCTGTTGTTGCATTTATTGTGTCGGTTATTGTTGTATTTATCAATTCTGCCAATATGAATTATGTCTATCATAATGCCATTACGTTGCAGTTGCTCTCCTGTGGTATCTTTGCACTGATGCTTCGCCATAAGAGCTGGTTCGATGGCAAAGACAATGCAGTTATCCGTTTATGTTCTAGATACAGCTATGCAATTATCCTGATCCACTGGTATGCATTATTTGTCATCGTGCAGGGCAGATTCCACATAACTGCACTACGATTTGGCTGTGCAGGTGGTATTGCCGTAACGGTGGTGCTTGCTTTTGCGGTCAGCCTTGTACTTGGAATTATATATGACAATACAGTAGTAATAGTATGCAGCGTTTTGTTTGACAAATTAATAAGTGGAATTCGACGAATCAGGAATAAATAAAAATAAGAAGCATATACTATGCAATAACGAACTGTGCAGGTATATATGAAGAAATTACCCCGCCTGTTGGCAATCCTGTTATGCTTCCCTTTGCTCGGTAATCTGTTTATGGCAGAAGATGAAAGACCACAAAGGGAAGAAAGGATGGCTTCTACGGCGGGATTTTCTGTTATTGTGGAGATGCAGAATGGAAGTTACTGCTATGACCCGGAGGAGGTGCTGCCCTTTATGATGGCTTCCATGCTGGCAGATCAGAAGGGAGAGGAGCTGTGTCGGGCAGCAGCTGTCATATGCCGCACCAATCTGGTCTATAAATGGCAGCAGGAGAACAGACCGGGGCAGCTTATCCTTGAGGATACAGGAATGGCATGCAGGGATGAAATAACAGATCATATGCAGCAGGCAGCAGCAGATACGGTAGGAATCGTACTTACGTATGAGGGAGAAGTGATTCCTGCTCCTTTTTTCTATATGAGCAGTGGCAAGACCAGAGATACGGGACTGCCTTTTTTAAAAAGTGTGGACTGTAGTGACAATCTCTATGATAAAGAATATCTTTTGCAATATCATTACCGCAAAAAGGATTTTTATGCCAGAATCAAAGAAATCAGTGGATGGAAATTCTGCAACAGTTTACAGGATATGGAGCTGGAACGCGATGATAGTGGATATGTGAAGGTTATACATTGTACTGGAGAAGAAATGGTACTGACAGCCGATGCTCTGTGTCAGGTAATGGAGCTACGGTCGCCCGATTTTGACTGGGAGGAACAAGAGAACCTTATTATGATAAGAACCAGAGGGATAGGCCATGGGATAGGGTTTGATGTGTGTTACGGAGCCAGGCTGGATGCGCAGGGAATGGAATATCGGCAGATACTGGAATATTTTTACAAAGATATAATGCTGGATAAAAGATATAATGCATGTGAATAGATTTAGAAATACAGGCAATCATACTAATACGAGGTACTTGTACCTACGTCCCAGAAGCAGATTAGAGAAAGGCAAGGTGTTAGTATGAACAGACGTAACAACAAGCGTCCTTTACAGAAGGAGAAGGTGTGTATGATCGCAGCCTCTGTCTTTGTGCTGTCAGCCCTTACATTGACGGGAGTCTATATGGCGTCCATAGGAGATTCCGGGGAGGATGACAATCGAATAGATTTTGCTCAGATAGAAAAGCAGGCACAGGAACAGCAGCTGGCTGATGAGAGATTTGGAAATGACCAGGAGCTGAGTCAGAATGATGATATGGATGTGGATCCGCAGTATACTGAGGCGAATTCAGCAGGCGTGACCAATGACAGGCAAAAGGCAGAAGACCTTAGAAATGCAGGCAGAAATGAGATGACAGATGCCAGATTCGGTGAGGATATAGCAGGAGAGCCATCCTCTGTAGTGCAGGAAGACCCTGTAGAGGAAACTGTCATTGCACAACCAGAGACACAAAATGCTGTGGCAGAACCTTCCTTTGGAGAAGGAGATGTACTGCAATGGCCTATTGTAGGAGAAGTGCTGGTCAACTACAGCATGGACAAGGCAGTGTATTTTGCAACAATGCAGCAATACCGCTATAGTCCTGCCATTGTCATTGCAGCGACACCGGATGAGACGATTACAGCAGCAGCAGACGGTGTAGTAGAGAAGGTATATTATGATACCCAGACTGGAAACAGTATTTTATTTGACCTTGGAAATGGATATGAGCTTACCTATGGACAGCTGACAGATATCACATTAGCAGAGGGTGATGTAGTATCGGCAGGAGATATTGTGGGTAAAGTTGCCAAGCCCACCATTTATTATTCTGTAGAAGGCAGTAATGTGTATTTTAAGCTGACCAAGGATGGACAGCCAGTGAATCCGCTGAGCAGAATGGAGTAAATGTGCTGTTATTAGAGAATGCAACAATCCGTACAATGGGGCCAGAAGGAGTCATAAATGGGAGTATCCTGCTTGGACAGGGTAAGATACTGGAATTAGCGCCCAGGATTAACTTGCCCCAGTCAGCGGATTGTGAAGTGATAGATATGAAGCATCAGCTGGTTATGCCCGGCCTGGTAGAGGCACATTGCCACATGGGCATTACAGAGGAGAAGAAGGGAAAGGAGGGGGACGACTGCAATGAGGCCGTCCACCCGCTTACTCCTTTTTTACGGGCAATTGATGCAATCAATACGATGGATGCGGCTTTTGATGATGCCGTGAGAGCAGGAATCACTACGGCAATGATCGGTCCGGGAAGCTCCAATGTGGTAGGCGGACAGTTCGCAGTCGTTAAGACCAAGGGCAGGAGAATAGATGATCTGATCATGAAATCACCATCTGCAATGAAAGTGGCATTTGGAGAGAATCCCAAGATGAATTATGCGGGACAGGGCATTTCTCCTACAACACGTATGGCAATTGCAGGGATGTTACGGCAGGAGCTGACCAAGGCTGCACAATATGTTGAGCAAAGGGGAAAAGTACCCTATGATTTCCACTATGAATCCTGGGTTCCTGTCATCAGAAGAGAGATTCCTTTAAAAGCGCATGTACACAGAGTAGATGATATTTTCACCGCAATCCGCATTGCCAATGAATTCCACCTTCGGATGACACTGGATCATTGCAGTGAGGGACATCTGATCGCCGAAGAGATCGCAAGAGAAAGCTTTCCTGCAATCGTAGGGCCGGATCTTGCCAGCAGAAATAAGATTGAAGTGCAGAATATGGCTTTTAAAACAGCTGGCGTATTGGCGAGACATGGTGTAAAAGTAGCAGTTACAACAGATCATCCGGTCTCATTGATTCAGTCACTGCCGTTGTGTGCAGGACTATGTGTCAAGAATGGACTGGATATGGAGCAGGCATACAGAGCAATTACAATTGATGCAGCGGATATCTGTGGAGTATCAGACAGAGTGGGAAGCCTGGAAGTCGGTAAAGATGCAGATATTGCAGTCTATGATGGGAATCCTATGGAGATATTTACCCATACGCTAATGACGATTATAGATGGCAAGATCGTATATCGAAACGAGAATGCAGAGGCTTGCGTATTTACTTGTCATTAAAATGCGTGTACAATAGGAGAAAATTGTTATTGAGGTACGTAAATGAGAAGAAACAGATTACTTTGTCTGTATTTGACTGTCTGTATGTTCTTGTCAGGCTGCGGCAATACGGCAGCAGCCACAGTACAGGGGCAGCCGCAGTCTGATAATATATCGGTACAGACCGTATCACAGCCCCTGTATCAGTCAGCGGCCACATATGAGCTTCCTGTAAGCAGAGTAAGAGTGCTGTTGGACAGGGCCGGCTATCTGCCCCATAGAGATAAGAAGGTGCTTTTCCTTGGAGAGCATCTTTCGGACGAGTTTCGTATCGTAGAAGAGCAGTCCGGGGAGGTTGTCTATACCGGTACCATCACGAAGACTGTATATGATGATGCAGGCGCACAGACTGTCAGCAAGGGAGATTTTTCTGATTTTACTGTGGAAGGTACATATTATATAGAAACAGATGGAATCGGGCGATCCTATACATTTTCCATAGGAGAGCAGGTATATCGGGACTTGTTTCAGGCGTTGATGGAGCAGGAACAGCATTTTACTTATGAAGAAAGTCCACAGGGCATTATCAATCTGGGATTTGGCATGCATGCCATGCTGCTGGCATTACAGTGTCACGGCAGTGTATTTGAAGAGAACAAGACACTGGTTCCTCAATTGCTTAACTCAGCAGACTGGATGTTATCGGTACAGGATGCCGAAACGGGAAGTATTTATGAAGATTATGAAGCAACTGCTGTATTTTGTGGTATTATGGCAATGTATCATAATGTATTTGGCAAATATGATGCGAAAGCAGCCAAGGCATATCTGGACGCTTCACGGAAATCCTGGAACTGGATGGAGAAGCAGAAAAGCAACAGTAAACAGGCAAATGCCAGATTCTATGCAGCAGCACAGCGTTTTCGGACAGAAGGAGACTCGAAGAGTCAGGAAGTAGTAGTATCTTATCTGAAGCAGCATGAAGCAGATATTATGAAAGACAGGTTTTCCTTTTATGGGGCGATAGTCTATCTGGGAACAGAACGTAATACGGATAGAGGTATCTGCTCCGGACTGATGCAGAAGCTGGTAAGTGAGACAGAAGAAATCTGCATTGCGTCCAGGAAGGATAATTTCGGTGTATACACAAGAGATATGTCCGATAATCTGCATAAGATACTGCTGATCTGTTTCGTTGACTATATTACACCGAGCAATGAATATGCGTCAGTTATGGAGAATACCATACATTATATAGAAGGCAGGAATGAGGAAGGCAGCAGGTATCTGGGGGAAGATGGTATCTGGATGGAAGCGGAGAAGACACAGAATCGTACACCGGAGTGGAATGGTATTCTGCTTTTCGCTTTAAGTGACTTGTTGGATGATACAGGCAATTAAGATACTGTTCAAATAGTGCGGTGAGGTATACCGAAAGTGTTTATTTCGGGCAGAAAGATAGGAAACGTGAGCAAAAAACAGTATACTACAATAGTTTAAAGGTTATGGAAAGGCATGGTAATTAATATGAAAATAACAGTATTAGCAGGTGGAACAAGTACAGAAAGAGACGTATCCCTTGTAACGGGATCGATGATCTATAAATCTCTGGTAAAGAGTGGACATCAGGTGGTTCTGGTGGATTTGTATCTTGGCTATGATGGCGCAGATTATACAGACGTATTCGCCATTAAGAAAGACTGGAGTGAAAGCATTCAGGCAATCTCCAGCCAGAATCCTGATATCAGGCAGGTAAGAGCCATGAGAAAGGACGATCCTTATAATGAAGTAGGACCTCATGTCATTGATATCTGTAAGCAGAGTGACATTGTATTCCTTGCACTGCATGGACAGAATGGAGAAGATGGTAAGGTACAGGCAATGTTTGACCTTTTGCACATCAAGTATACAGGAACAGATTATTTCTCAAGCGCCCTTGCTATGGATAAGGTAATCTCCAAGGAATTATTTATAAAATATGATATTCCTACACCAAAGGGAATTACCCTCACTGTAGGACAGGAGGCACAATGGGATACCTATCCATGTATCGTTAAGGTCAACAGAGGCGGCTCCAGTGTTGGTGTATACAAGGCAGAGAATGCACAGGAATTGCAGGATGCATTAAAGCAGGCATTTTCATTTGAAAAAAGAGTCCTGATTGAAGAATACATAGATGGAAGGGAATTTTCCATTGGTGTCATGGATGGCAAAGCACTGCCAATCATCGAAATTGCCCCCAAGGTAGGTTTCTATGATTATAAGAATAAATACCAGGCTGGTTCTACTGTAGAGACCTGTCCTGCCGAGCTGCCAGAGGAAGTAACAGAGGGTATGCAGCGTTGTGCAGAGGCAGTATACAGGGCACTTCGCCTGCATACTTATGTAAGGGCAGATTTCCGTATGGACCGTGAGTATCATTTCTACTGTCTGGAAGCTAATACACTTCCGGGTATGACACCTACCTCCCTGCTGCCTCAGGAAGCCGCAGCGGTAGGAGTAGATTTTGATGCTCTGTGTGAAGAAATTATCAGAATCTCCCTGGAGAAATACAACGAAGCAGAATAAAAGAGAAAGGTGTGACAAAAAACATGAAAAATATGACGTTGGCGAACATCGCAAAAGCAGTCAATGGTTCTTTACATAATGCAGAGCAGCATGTAGGAGAGGAAGCAGCAGGCGTTGTGCTGGATTCCCGCAAGGTTGAAGCAGGTTATGTATTTATTGCTACAAAAGGCGAGCGTGTGGATGGTCACACCTTTATTGACGCTGTCTTTGAAAAAGGCGCACTTGGTGTAATCTGCGAGAAAGCACCCGAAAACCCAAAAGGAGCATATATCGTTGTAGAAGACAGCTTTCAGGCACTCAAGGATGTGGCTGCCTTTTACAGGAAACAGCTCAATATCAAGGTAGTGGGAATTACCGGAAGTGTGGGTAAGACCAGCACAAAGGAATTCATTGCAGCAACACTGGCAACACATTATCAGGTATTAAAGACTGAAGGAAACTTTAATAATGAAATAGGTTTACCCCTTACGGTATTGCGTATCAGGGATAATATCCAAGTGGCTGTACTGGAAATGGGCATCAGTGATTTTGGTGAGATGCATCGTCTCAGCAGTATTGCACAGCCGGATGTATGCGTGATTACCAATATAGGACAGTGCCATCTGGAGAATCTGGGAACCAGGGATGGTATTCTTAAAGCCAAGACAGAGATCTTCGACTTCATGCAGCCGGATGGTAAGGTATGCTTAAACGGTGATGATGATAAGCTGATGACAGTAACCGAGGTGCACGGTAAACGTCCGCTTTTCTTTGGAAAAGACAGTAAGAATGAAATATATGCAACAGATTATGTGAACCAGGGACTTGCAGGAAGTACTGCCAATATCCACAGACAAGGCAGAACATTTGGTGTTAAGATTCCACTCCCCGGAGAGCATATGGTCTACAATGCCCTGGCTGCTACGGCGGTAGCGACTGTGATGGGATTGTCTGATGAAGAGATTGCGGGAGGGATAAGCTCCGTAGAGCCTGTTGGTGGAAGAAGCCACATCATTCATGAGGATAAGGTAACAATCATTGATGACTGCTACAATGCCAACCCGGTATCCATGAAAGCGGCAATCGATCTGTTAAGTATGGCAAATACCCGCAAGGTCGCAATCCTTGGAGATATGTTTGAGCTGGGGAACAATGAGAAGGCTCTGCATGAAGAGGTTGGAACCTATGCGGCATACCATAAAATTGACTGTGTGATCTGCGTGGGTAATCTGTGCAGACATATGTATGATGGCGTGAAAGCTGTAGAATCCGACAGCAGGGCTTACTATTTTGAAGACAGGGACATCATGCTGGAGCATTTAGGTGAGATTCTCCATACAGGTGATACTGTGTTGGTAAAGGCTTCCCATGGTATGCATTTTGAAGAAGTGGTGAAGCAGATACCACAGATACTGGCGTGATGGGGTTTAAGGTTTTGTTAAGGTTTCACTTCTCTTTCTTTAAGGAAGTCATGTTATGATAATATCATCAAAGAACAAAAAGCACATGATGGATGTATATAAAGGAGAGATGTAACATGATGTGGACAAGAAAAGAACTAAAGGAAAGAGCGAAGGAAGCGCTCAAACGTAACTACTGGAAGATTGTACTGGTATCACTGATTGGAATGCTGATTGGTGGGGGACTGGGCAGTTCGGGAATCTCCGGCGGCGGAAGTGATATCCATGATATGGCATCAGATAATGTAAAGGAGCATTTCACTGAGCATGAAAATGATGATGTAGACTGGGAAGGTGCAGAAGCGGTACTGGATGATATCCAGATGGATATAAGGCCTCAGGACATTGTTGCGGTTGCTTTCTCTGTAATTGTGGTTCTGATAGTTGCAGCAATAGTGCTTGCACTGGATGTTTTACTGCTGAATCCTGTTCAGGTAGGTATCAACCGTTTTATGGTAAAGAGCCTGGACGATACAGCCAGAATTGCGGAAGTGGGATATACCTTTGACCATAATTACAAGAATGGCGTAAAAGTGATGTTCTTCAAGGACCTGTATGTGGTACTGTGGTCATTGTTATTTATTGTCCCAGGTATCTACAAAGCCTATCAGTACCGTATGGTACCTTACATTCTGGGGGAGAATCCGGATATGACATATCAGGAAGTCCTGCAGAGAAGTAAAGATATGATGGATGGTCAGAAGTGGGATGCTTTCGTACTGGATCTGTCTTTCATTCTGTGGCATATGCTTGGGGGCATTACCTGTGGACTGGCAGAGATTTTCTACGTAGCACCATATGTGAATCTGACAGATGCAGCATTGTATAGCAGATTGAGCCGGAAAGACCTGGCAGATGCACAGTCGGTTCCAACGACAATGATGCAGTTATAAGATAAAATTACAGACTGCTTCAATTTTGACTCGTGTTGCACAGTAAATGTGCAAAGAAATGGGGATTTGTATGGCATATACAATTTTGATTGCAGATGATGAAGCAGAGATACGTGACATTCTGCACCTGTATCTGGAGCAGGCTGGATTTCATGTAGTAGAAGCGGCAGATGGTCTTGAGACCCTGTCGCTTCTTGAGAAAGAAGCACCGGATCTTCTGCTTCTGGATATCATGATGCCGAAGCTGGATGGTTACCGGGTATTGAAGACATTACGTGAGAACAGCAATATTCCTGTCATTATCCTGTCGGCAAAAGACGATGATTCTGATAAAATACTGGGGCTTGATATGGGGGCGGATGATTATATTACGAAGCCTTTTCAGCCTCTTGAGGCAGTGGCAAGGGTCAAATCCAATCTTAGGCGGTTCTATTCTCTGGGAGCAGGAGAGAATCAGCCAAAAGAAATATTACAGGTGAGAGATCTGACGTTGCATGTAGATTCCTGTATTCTGAAAAAGGGTGAAGAAACGATAGATCTGACTTCTGTGGAATTTCGTATTATGAGATTATTCATGGAGAATCCGAATAAAGTATTTACCAAGCAGCAGCTTTATGAGCAGGGATGGGAAGACGCTTTCTACACAGATGATAATAATGTAATGGTGTGTATCAGTAAGCTGAGAGGTAAGCTTTCAGAAGATCCAAATGCGTATATTCGTACCATTCGTGGATTAGGATACCGGTTGGAGAACACAGTATGAACAAATCACTGAAATGGTTTCTGGTTGAACGTTTTCTGATTGCCCTGATTTTTATAGCCTTATCGCAGGAGTTGATTGGCATAGTGTACCGTAAGTTTCTGCCGGGGCTTTTCGTAGTTTTACATATCAATGAAGTAGGGATTGAGAGTGAGGGCAGTATTTTATTATTAATGCTACAGATCGTTCTTTATGTATGCGCCGGTTTGCTGCCTGATGAGATAGCCAGACTTATACAGTACAAATTACAGCAGATTATGGCAGGAGCCTGGCAGCTGAGAATTGACACATCAGCCATACCAATGGCAGACAGTGATAAGTGGGCAGGATTCTATCAGTTTGGCGTAATATTAATCTTTCTGGTACTTTTTGCAATTACCTTACTGCCCTATGTTCTGGCAATTATGTGGTATTATATTCAGATATCTCACAAGTTAGAGGAACTTTTACAGCAGGAGAAGGAGCAGAAAAAGGCATATGATAAGGCAAGAAATCTGATGCTGTCAGACATTACTCATGATATTAAGACACCGATTACTACTATATGTGGTTATGCGAAGACGCTGACGGATGGTGTGATTCCTCTAAGTGAGGAGAAAAGACAGGAATATCTACAGGCGATTTATGCCAAGTCCATGCGTATGAGTGAACTGGTAACGATGCTTTTTGAATATATTAAAATGGACAGTGAAGGTTTTACACTGCATAAAGAAAAGACAGATGTATGTGAATTGCTTCGGGAAGTCATTGCCATGATGTATACGGATTTTGAAGAGAAGGGCATGGAACTGGAGATAGAGATTCCAGATAAGCTTGATTCCATAGAGCTGGATAAAAGCCAGATGACGAGAGTGATTACCAATATTCTCAATAATGCCCTGAAATATAATGATGCCGGTACGAAGGTAAGTGTTACACTGGATGAAGAATACAGAATCTGTATAGCGGATACGGGAAGAAACATCGAACCTGAGTTAGCGGAACATATTTTTGAACCTTTCTCCAGGGGGGATAAGGCGAGAAGCACTAGAGGTGGCAGTGGACTTGGTTTGAGTATTGCCCGTAAAATCGTTGAAATGCATGGTGGAAAGATCTGGCTTCGGACATCCCCAAAGAATGGATATACCAAAGCATTTATCATTGAATTACAGCCATAAAACCATAAAATAAGAAAGAAAGGACAATCGCCCTTTCTTTTATTTTGCCATAAGTTCAGCATATTTTTCTTTATTCTTAAAATAAGTATCGCTGATAATCTGCTGTACATAGGGAGCAAGCTGTTTCTTATTCTCAGGAGCAAGCTCGTTTATATAAATAGGTCTGCCATATTCTACAACGACATGTGCCTTGCGAATCTTGGGAAAATGATCCTCTAAGACGGCAGCACTGTTATTGATCGTAATCGGTACGATAGGACAGTTTGCTTTCTGGGCAATCTTAAAGCTTCCTTCATGGAAAGGAAGAAAGGTATCAGCCACCTTATTTCTGGTTCCTTCCGGGAAGATACAGATGGAAATGCCACATTTCATCAATTCAATTGCTTCCAGAATTGTCTTTAAGCCGGCTTTAATGTCTTTTCTGTCAAGGAAAAGGCAGTGCAGGTTGCGCATCCAGTTGCGAAGCAGTGGAACCTTCTCGATTTCTTTCTTGGCAATGTAACCGGTTACACGGGCTACCTTCGTGTAAGTGATTACAACATCAAAGAAACTGCGATGATTGCCGACATAGAGGACCGGGGTGTCTGTAGGTACATTTTCCAGGCCTATGAAAGTAACTTTAGTACCTGCAAGGAAAAGGACAACGCGGAAAGCCCAGTTGACAATTGCCAGAGAGGAACGGTCTTTCACACCCGGATTGAATTTACCAATAATCCATTCTACGAACATAATGGGGATACTGAGTATCAGAAATAGAACTACAAAAAGTACTACAATAATTAATCGGATCATACTTTATACCTTTCTGCTTTCGTGTTTTTCTTTATTATAGTAGAGAAACCTTATAAAAGCAAGGGTTGTACTACATGGAGATCAGTCCGAAGGCATTGGCTACGGAGCTGATCAGAATAATTGCAGCAAAAACAGGACACAAATATTGAATCATAAAATAAAATATCTTTTTACGACGGAAGGGCTTTCCTTCTTTCGTTACCTCTTCTTCGATTCTTTCCGCACCGATTGTACGTGACACCAGAAGACAGATCGTAATGGCAGCAATTGGCATCATGACGGAGTTTGTCAGGAAATCAAAGAAATCCAGAAACTGCATACCCAGAATTTTTACCTTGGCTAAAGGGCCATAGCCTAAGGAAGAGAGACTTCCCAGCGCAATGATAATAACACCAATCAGAAGCGTTGATCTCTTTCTATTCCAGCCCAGCTCATCCTCGAAGGTAGACACGGCGCTCTCTGTCAGGGCAATAGAGCTTGTAACCGCAGCAAATAATACAAGCAGGAAGAATAATATGCCAACAAAAGTACCAAGCCCCATACTTTCAAAAACCTTCGGGATGGTAATGAACATAAGGGATGGTCCTGCCTGGAGTGTATTGGAGTCATCACCGGAAAAGGCAAATACAGCAGGAATGATCATCAGACCAGCCATGATGGCAACTGCTGTGTCAAATATCTCGACATTTTCCGTAGATTCTTCAATGGAAATGTCTTTTTTCATATAAGAACCAAAAGTAATGAGAATACCCATGGCAATGGAAAGGGAGTAGAACATCTGACCCATTGCTGTGACAACTGTCATCCAAGAGAAATTATGAAGGTTCGGTATGAGAAAATACTTCACACCGGCAATCGCTCCTGGCCTTGTTACAGAATAAATGGCGATAATAATGGATAAAACAACAAGAATTGGCATCATAATTCTGGAAACACGTTCAATACCATTGCGGACACCGGCATAAATGATACTCAGAGTAAATATGGCAAATATCAGAAAGCAGATTTCAGTAGAACTGCCAGTAGATATAAAGCCTGAGAAATATCCATCCTGAGCCAGATTATTACTGTGTCCAAGTATATATTCAAACAGATATTTAATGACCCATCCACCGATAACAGAGTAATAGGGTACGATTAAGATGGGAATAATGGCGTTGATCCATCCGCCAAAGGACAGCCATTTGGATCTGCCAAAGGAATGGAAGGCTCCAACAGGGCTTTTGTTGGTCATACGTCCGATGGATGTTTCGGCAATGATCATTGTGTAGCCGAAGGTCAATGCCAGAATGATATAGATGAGCAGGAATATACCGCCACCGTATTTGGCTGCCAGGTATGGAAAGCGCCAGATGTTTCCCAGTCCTACAGAGGCGCCGGCTGCTGACAGGACAAATCCGAGTTTCCCGGAAAAAGAGCTTCTCTTATGATGATTTTGCATGTTATATCTCCCCAATCATAAATTTTATATATAGGCAAGTGTGAAATGAGGTGTGAAGAGAGGGACGAATTGCACAGCTTGGACAATGCAACACAGGCACGCTCTCGCTACGTGAAAAACGCCGTGTTAGTTTTTGATAACACATGAAATTAAGTGTAGCATAGGGGAATATGAAATGCAACATATTAGAGACATAACGGGGTGTTTTGTGTAATAGAATAGGAATAAGATAATAAGAATATCAGACAGAAGGGAATAGGAATTGTGAAAAGTATGATAAGAAATATAAAAACATGCGTTATTATTGCGGGATGGATAGCAGTAATGGGGATTTTAGGGGGATGTGCGGTAGAGAAGGAGGATGAGGAGAAGGTCAGGGATCTGGAGTTCACGGTGGTGGCTCAGGAGGAGCAGCCGGATGCGCTTCGTGATGTGATTGAGGAGAAGAAGGAGAAGCCTTTTCAGATCAGTTATACGAGAGGGGAGGATCTCTATATTGCGGTGGGGTATGGAGAACAGGAGAGTAGTGGCTATAGCATTAGTGTGAATGAATTATTTGAGACGGAGAACACGATTGTGATAGATACGACTCTGATTGGACCGCAGACATCAGAACAGGCAGCACAGGTGGCATCTTATCCCTATGTGGTAATAAAAACAGAGGGGATTACCGACAAGACCGTAGAATTTAGATAATACGTATGCTATACTTGGTTTGTAATCAAGGTGTAAGCCTGTAATGCTGAAATTCAGACAGCGTATTTCGGTATTTACAGGATGAAATGCTGAATTGAGAGGTAAAATAACATATGATATTAATTAAAAACGGAACGATAATAGATCCTTCCTGTAAGAGAGAAGAGAAGGGGGATCTTCTGATTGCAGATGGCAAGATAGCCAGAATTGCACCATGTGGTGAGATTCAGGAAGAGGGGTGCGAGGTAATTGATGCCACGGGTATGGTGGTTGCACCGGGGCTTGTAGATGTGCATGTTCATTTCAGAGATCCGGGATTTACCTATAAGGAAGATATTGATACAGGAGCACAGGCGGCTTTGCAGGGGGGATTTACCAGCGTGGTATTGATGGCAAATACAAAACCTGTTGTAGATAATGAAGAGACACTTGATTATGTATTGGAGAAGGGAAAGAATACTCCGATTCATGTATACAGCTGTGCCAGCATCTCTAAGGGATTACAGGGCAAAGAACTGGTAGATATGGCTCTCTTGTATAGCAAGGGCGCAGCTGGGTTTACAGATGATGGTATACCGCTGCTGGATGCCGGCATTCTGGAGCAGGCTTTTGTGAAAGCAGCCAGTATTGGTGTGCCGGTCAGTCTTCATGAAGAGAATCCGGCGCTGATCAGTAATAATGGTGTAAATAGCGATATCGCACAGAAGAAGTTCGGTATTGGCGGTTCACCAAGAGAAGCAGAGATAGATTTAATAGCCCGTGACCTTGATATAGCATTAAAAACAGGTGTTATTCTTGACGTACAGCATATCAGTACGAAAGAGGGCGTAGAGCTGGTGCGTCAGGCAAGACAGAAAAGTACTAAGATTCATGCGGAAGCAACGCCACACCATTTCAGCCTGACACAGGAAGCGGTGGTAGAGCATGGAACACTTGCCAAGATGAATCCGCCTCTTAGACTGGAAGAAGACAGACAGGCGATTATTGCAGGTATTCAGGATGGAACAATAGATATTATTGCAACAGACCATGCACCTCACAGCGTAGAGGAGAAGAGTAAGCCGCTGACAGAAGCTCCCAGTGGAATTATTGGGTTAGAGACAGCACTTTCTCTTGGCATTACCAATCTGGTCGATACAGGAAAAGTAAGCATGATGCAACTTTTAGCTTGCATGTCGTGCAATCCTGCCAAAATGTATGGATTAAATGCAGGAAATCTTGCAATTGATTCTACAGCAGATGTAGTTATTTTTGATCCGAAAGCACAATGGACGGTAGAAAAATTTGCATCCAAATCTTCTAATTCTCCTTTTGTTGGGAATAAACTAACAGGCGTTATCAAATATACCATTGTAAATGGTAATGTTTACCCAGTGAGATAAAAAATGGGCATTCATCAGATTTGAGTTTGATGAATGCCTATTTTTATTTGTCAGCTTTGTTTTCACGCATGCTGCTTGGGGTAACACCATAGATTTTCTTGAAAGCACGTCGGAAGGTGTTGGCATTGTTGTAGCCTACAGAGATATACAATTCGTTCAGACTGATATCTGTTTCTTTGATCATACGGGCTGCTTCGCTCATACGGATATTCTCCAGATACGTGGAGAAGTTCACGCCGGTCTTTTCCTTGAACATATGTGAGAAATAACTTTCTGATATCTGGAATTCATCAGATATCTTATTCAGACCCATGGATGGATCCATGAAGTTCTTTTCTATATATTTCTCGATTGCAGTGACCAGATTGGTATCTTCTGATTCTACGGCAAAGAGCTTACATAAAGTCAGGGCAATATCTTCACATAGCTTGAAGGTGGCGTGTTCATTGAACTGTTTGTCCAGATTGGAGGTCACATCTGCAGATATTCCGTTTGGGAGGGCAAATCTGGCTTTTAACAGAGTATTCCGGATATCGGAGAGCAGGAACTTCAACAGATTGATTGGCAGGGAACGTTCTTCGATATTTTCCTGATGGAGTAGATTGAATAATTCCAGTACCTGGGACGTATTGCCGGTCGTAATGAAGTGAATCAGCTTCGTTGACAATTCAGGTGGATAGTAAAAGGCATTGGAATCCTTCTTGATAAATTCATAAGGAAAGAAGAAATAATTCTTACTGGTATAACTGATAGATTCTACTGCCTGCTGATAAGATTCCCATACGTTCGTCAGGCTGTCCGTATTTCTGCCAATACCTGCAAATAACCATATTCCATAGGTATCCAGCAGATAATTATGAAGCTGGACAATCGTTTCGTTTGTTTTGATGATCAGGTTCGCTTCATCTTCCTTGGTGCATGCAAGAAGCAGTGCATAGGTTCTGGAATCCGGATTAAAATAATACAGAGGAGAACCGAGGAAATTCTGCAATGCATTTGTAATAACCTGGTTAAAGTCGTCAGAAGAACGAATCTGCTGTGTATTTTCGCCGGAGTCACCGGCATTGTTATAAGCAACAATATACAGGCAGTTATAATACAATGGGTCTCCAATCAGATTCAGATACTCCTTGATATAGGAAGCTTCTTCTTCAGAAGAGGTCAGACCGGTCAGTAATTTCCGTACATAACTTTTACAGATAATGGGTCGCTGGCTATTTACCGCTTCCAGCAGATGATTCTGTGCTTCTACGGCTTCGTTTAATTCCTGTCCAAGTTCTATGATAGGAGCAACATTTCTGCGTGAGAAACGTATAATCAGAGAAATCCCCAACAAGAAGGCAATTACAAAACACATGATATATAACACTTGTTTTGTAATTGTTCCGGAAGTAGAACTAAAGGCAGGGAAGCTGTAATAATAGGTATAGCCTGTAAGCTGAGATGTATATCTGCCAATTGTAAGAGCACCGCGTACATGTGAAAAATTATCAGTATAATGCAGATTGAGAATCCTGTCCATAGAAAAATCAGGATTAGACAACAGACTCATAAAAGGAACATTGTCCTCGTTTACTGCAACAATAAAGTCCGTATCGAAATTGTCGGAAGAGAGCGTGGTAAACAAGGAAGACAGCTCTTCTTTCTCCAAAACAAAGCATACTACAGCGTTTACGTCCATATAATACAGGTCATCTATGTTTACCATATACATATAGTAGTTTTTGCTGAAATTCGGTGCAACATTATCCATAGGAAGAAACCGGTAATAATTAGATTTATCTGAAAGAGCTTTCAGCCAGTTGTCATACTCGGGAGCTGCATACCGCTTCATCCAGCTGTAATATCTTTCGGCAGATATAAAATAGTTAGGGGACAGAATATAATCTGTATTAGGCAGATAGCAGTACACTTCTTCAATAGGAAGCAGTGCTTCAGGGTACACATCGGTAGAAAGCGTGGTCGCAAGGGCAATTCCCATATCCATAAAGCCCTTGTCATCAGGATCATGAAAGGCAATCAGCTTTCGGAATGTATTATTCTGAAGCAGCTGCCGGCAATAGATATCCATAATCTTTAAGTCTTTTTCAAAGAGCTCTACATTACTGACCATAGTGGATTCCTGCTGGAAATCATATTGCTGCTGTACGTTGCGGAAAGTAGACTGATACAGATACAGGAACAGGATGAGGATGACCAGCAGGAAGATACTGTAAGAGGTTACCATACGCAGCATGAGGGACTGTTTGTCCGTTGTGGAATTTGTATTATTTTTCGTTTCTTTTCTATTCAAAATCATCAAGGTTTTCTCCATGATATTATAAATTATCAGTTTGTATAGTAGTATTGTACCAGTTTTAAATAAAAAAAACAACATGTAAGTACTTACATGAAACCCTTGAAAAATGGGGCTTTTTTGGAAACGCAGTCAAATAATGTACGTGACAGCAAAAATTGTAACTTGTTTTAAAAGAGGGGAAATGATATGTTGATTCCAGAGCAAGGGCACAGCCCCAAGGTTCGGAACAGTTAATTTTATATTAGGGAGGAAAGTAAGAAATGAAGAAGAAAGCATTATCTTTACTTTTATCATCAGCTATGGTTGTATCCTTAGCTGCATGTGGTAGCTCTTCTGACAGCGCAAGCACAGCTACAGATTCAAACGCTACTTCATCTACAGAAGCTGCAAACGCAGAAGCTTCTACAACAGCATCTACAGGGGAAACATCCTCTTATGATCTGACAGAACTTAACATTGTAGTAAACGGTACATTAACAGCAACAGTTGATAATGGACAGCAGGCATTCGTTGAGCAGTGGGAAAAGGCTGTAAGCGAAGAACTTGGTCATGATGTTAAGCTTAACATCCAGCAGTTAGACCATTCAGGTTATACAGATGCAGTTGGACGTTTATTCGCAGGTGGCGATTATCCTGATGCAATGATCATGTCAGCAGATATGTTCAAGCAGTATGCACCTACAGGTCTTCTCTGGGATATGGCTGATGCATATAAGAACGCTGATTTCCAGTCACGTATGGATTTACCTAAGATTAATGAGAGCCTGATGGACAGTGAAGGTCATTTATACGGCTTCGCTAACTCATATGGTAACGGATGTGTTACATATGTTAAGAAGGCTTGGTTAGATGCAGTTGGAATCAACGTTGAAGATGTTAAGACATATGATGATTATTACAATATGTTACTTGCTTTCCACAACGGCGATCCTGATGGAAACGGCGTAGATGGCGATACATATGGTGTAGTTGCAGCAGGTTTCGTTGGAAACGAAGCTCCTTACATCAACTACTTACCTGAATTCTGGCAGGATGCATATCCAGCAATCGTTCAGGGCGAAGATGGTACATGGTATGATGGATTCCAGTCCGAAGAGACTAAGGCTGCATTATTAAGATTACAGCAGGCATATACTGATGGCGCTATCGATCCTGAAACACTTACAGCATCTACAAAGATTGCCCGTGAAAAGTGGTTCTCCAATGATCAGACTGGTTCCTCAGGTGTATTCACATACTGGGCAGGTTCCTGGTATCAGACACTTACAGATAACCTTGTAAAGAATGATGTTGATTCTGAATTAGTTCAGTTAACTCCTATCGCTGAGATTAAGGATACTGTTGGTGGCTACCTTAACAGAGAAGCTCCTGTATGGGTTATCATTGATGACGGTGACGGAGATAATTCCCGTGAGCAGGCTATCTTCGATACATTAATCGAGACAATGATGGATGGTGACAAGATCCAGACACTTTGGACATATGGTGCTGAAGGCGTTCACTGGTCTACAGAAGCTGAAACATTCACAATTAACGCTGGTACAGATAAGGAAAAGACATACGAGTATGCTGATGGTGAGTTCCACTTAAAGCAGTCTCCTAACGATCCTAACTCTGTATGGAAGAAGAATGCAATTGACCCTGCATTGGTTGTATGCCATTTAACAAATGGTTATGCTGACCAGTCCGAGCTTGCAGCAGCAGGTAATGAATTCTTCACAAGCAACTGTGTAGATGCTCCTGCTTCACCTGTATCTGAGACATTTACAAACGAGTCCGGTACAATCTATGACGCTAAGCTTGCATGCATTACAACAGTTGTAGTTGACGGCGGCGATGTTGAAGCAGCTATGCAGACATACGTTGATACAGTTGGTTCTATCGTTGATCAGTGCTTAACTGAGTTAAATCAGTAAGATATAATTAAGTAAGATAAAGCCGAGTAATCGGAAAAGTTACATATGAGACTGTCCTGTTCCTGTCCGGAGCAGGACAGTTATTCATGAGAGAGTAAAGGCCGTTCTATCCGGCCAAGTAGGAAAAGTGGTATGAGGAAGTAGGAAAGGAAGAAGAACGGTATGAGTAAGAAAACAGTTATGACTTCTACAGGTGTCGAAGTTCGAGAGAAACCGCTGAAGCTTCGTATCTGGAATAACAGGGGCTATTATGTAATGTTCCTGCCGGTTTTGATATTTCTGTTTATTTTTAATTATTGGCCAATGATTGGTATCAAATGGTCTTTCTACGATTATAAGCCCGTAGGATCACCAAGTTTTGTAGGCTTTGCACATTTCCAGAAGATGTTTGCTACAGCAGCATTCTGGACGGCATTCAAGAACACACTTTGGTTGAGTATTATTAAGTTGATCATTACAAACGTATCTGCGGTTGTAGTGTCTATCTTCTTAAATGAAATGGGAAATCTCTTTGCAAAGAAAACTTTGCAGACTATTATATATCTGCCACACTTTATGTCATGGGCAGTAGTTGCATCTATCTTCAGTTTGTTGTTATCTCCATCCAGTACAGGTCTTGTAAATGGTTGGTTGAGAGATTTGGGAGTCCTGACAGACGCTGATAAGAACATCTACTTCCTTGCAAGTACAACATGGTGGCGTCCAATCTTCTACATTATTAATATCTGGAAGGAAACAGGTTGGGGAACAATCATCTTCCTGGCTACTTTGTCAGGTATTAATCCTGAATTATACGAAGCAGCAGATATTGATGGTGCTACCCGTATGCAGAAGATCCGTTTCGTAACAGTACCGGCTCTTGGCAATACAATTATCACTGTATTGATCCTGAACCTGGCTAAGGTTATGAACATGTTCGAATCTGTATTCGTATTATATAACAATGCAGTATATGATGTATCTGATGTTATTTCTACATATATTTATCGTCAGACATTCGCAATTGCACTGCCTAACTATGGTTATTCCACAGCGGTTGGTCTCTTCAAGGGCTTAGTAGGATGCTTCCTTGTTCTTGTATGTAACTGGGCAAGTAAGAAGACTCGTGGCCGCGGTATTGTATAGGAGGTACGAAAATGGCAAAAGAACAACCTAGTCGTAAACAAAGATTACACGCTTTTGACGTTGTAAACTACATCGTATTTATTTTAATCGGTTTACTGGTTCTGGTTCCTATCTGGAAAGTTTTGGTAGACTCCTTCAATGCGGTTGGTGTATATCAGTTCCAGTTATGGCCAAGCCATCCTACTGTTGATGGTTATAAGACCATTATTCAGACATCTGCACTCTACAGACCATTCATTAACTCCGTAGTAACAACAATTCTCGGAACTTTACTTGGTCTGGTATTATCTACACTTGGTGGTTATGTACTTGTACAGTTCAACATGCCTGGACGTAACTTCCTTGCATACATGCTTTTGTTTACAATGATTTTCTCCGGTGGTATGATTCCTGAATACCTCGTTATGAAGAAGATCGGTCTTGTAAACAATATGTGGATCCTTGTATTCAAGCATGGTATGAACGTTTACAACCTTGTACTTATGAGAAACTTCTTTGAAGGTATTCCTGATTCCTTATATGAAGCAGCAGAACTCGATGGATGTTCTCCTATGGGAATCTTCTTCAAGATCGTTCTTCCTCTGTCTAAGGCAGCACTTGCTTCTATCGGTTTGATGTTTGCCGTAACAGTATGGAATGATTACACAACAGTTAAGATTTACATTACAGACCCTGATCAGGTTAACTTCCAGTATAAGTTAAGAAACATGATTATGGACGGTGATACGCCTACAACGGCTTACAATGTATCACAGAATACACTGTTCAATGCAGGTATCATTGCAGCAATCCTGCCATTCATGATATTGTATCCTTTCTTACAGAAATACTTTGTAACCGGTGTTAATATCGGAGCTGTAAAAGAGTAATATCCAGGGGGGCGTTAAGTCCCCCCTTTCTTATTGAAATAAAGGAGAGGGAGAATAAATGAGGAAAATTTTTTGGGCATCAGATTCAACAGTTCAGACTAATAAGTTTATGACCTACCCACAGACTGGCATAGGACAGGTATTTTCCTTGTATACAAAAGACGATGTAACGGTAGTAAATTATGCCAAAAATGGAAGAAGTACCAAGAGCTTTATTGACGAAGGCAGACTTCAGAGGATTGATGAAGAAATCGGTGCAGGAGATTTCCTGTTTATCCAGTTCGGACATAATGATGAGAAGAGTCAGGACCCTGCTAGATATACAGAGCCTTTTTCCACATTTATGGAGAATCTGGAGATTTTTATCAACGTGGCAAGGAAGCATGGTGCTTACCCTGTATTGATTACACCTTTGGAACGCAGATGTTTTGTGGATGATAAGCACCTTGGCATAGGTGCCCATTCTGACTATGTAGCAGCTATGAAGCAGACAGCAGAGAAATGTAATGTTCCGCTGGCAGACCTCTACAGCATGAGCCGTACGGAGTTAAAGAAGGCTGGTGAAATGGGCAGCCGTAAGTGGTTTATGTATTTCTCCAAGGGAGAGTACAAGAACTATCCTGATGGCAAGACCGATAATACACATCTTCGTTATGATGGGGCAGTATTGTTTGCCGGACTGATTGCAAAAGGCTTGCAGGAAGCTGGCGGTGTCTATGCAGATCTTCTCGTAGAAGAAGAGACATTGAATGAAAAAGAAATAGGTTATCGTACAGAGAAGGGATGATGTGCTTGCACATCATCCCTTCTTATTTTATACTGTAGTTAGTGTGAAATATACCATGTAAGGAATTGGAGGAAGAGCATGTCAGGGAAAAAGAAAGAAACTACTGTTGTAGTGAGTCAAACGGAAATTGCAACGGACATTTATGATATGTGGATAGCAACGGATTTAAGTCTGCAGGCGAAGCCGGGGCAGTTTATCAGTGTATATACACAGGATAAATCAACGTTATTGCCACGCCCCATCAGTATCTGTGAGGTAGATAGGGAGAATCGCAGAATTCGGATTGTATACAGAGTAGCAGGTAAGGGCACCGCAGAATTCTCAGGATATCATGCAGGAGCACCGATTGATATTTTAGGTACACTGGGCAATGGCTTTCCTCTTGAAGCTGCCAAAAGCAAAAAAGCTTTCTTAATGGGAGGTGGTATTGGAATCCCTCCTATGCTTGAATTGGCTAAGGAGCTGGATTGTGAGAAGGATATTATTGCAGGTTATCGTAATTCTGAATTATTCCTGGCAGACGAATTGAAGCAATATGGTAATCTGTATGTGGCAACGGAAGATGGCAGTGAGGGAACTAAGGGCAATGTCATGAATGCAATTGCAGAGAATAATTTAAAAGCAGATGTTATTTTTGCATGTGGACCTATGCCAATGCTTCGTGCAATTAAGAAATATGCACAGGAGCAGAATATTCCAGCCTATATTTCCCTGGAAGAGAGAATGGCATGTGGTGTAGGCGCCTGTCTTGGCTGCGTAGTGAAGACCAAAAACGTAGACGCACATTCCCATGTGAAGAATGCAAGAATCTGTACGGATGGCCCCGTATATCTGGCAAGTGAGGTGGATATCTGATGAAAAATACAAAAGTTACGATTGCAGGTGTAGAATTTAAGAATCCTGTTATGACAGCATCAGGAACATTTGGTTCCGGGATGGAATACTCTGAATTTGTAGATCTGAATTGTCTGGGCGCAGTTGTGACCAAGGGCGTTGCCAATGTTCCCTGGGAAGGTAATCCTACTCCACGAGTGATGGAGACATATGGCGGTATGCTCAATGCAATAGGATTACAGAATCCGGGAATTGATGTCTTTATTGAAAGAGACATTCCATTCTTAAAACAGTTCGATACCAGAATTATTGTAAATGTATGTGGACGAACAGTAGAAGATTATATAGAGGTTGTGGAAAAGCTGGGGGATCAGCCGGTTGATATGCTGGAGATCAACGTGTCCTGTCCTAATGTAAGTCATGGCGGCATTGCCTTTGGACAGAATCCTGATTGTCTCTATGATATTACGAAGCAGATCAAAGCCAAGGCAAAACAGCCCATTATTATGAAGCTTTCGCCTAATGTAACAGACATTACAGAGATGGCAAGGGCGGCTGAGTCAGCAGGAAGTGATGCCCTTTCACTGATCAATACTATTACAGGTATGAAGATAGATATCCATAAGAGAGCGTTTGCACTGGCAAATAAGACAGGTGGTCTCTCAGGCCCTGCTATTAAGCCTGTGGCAGTTCGTATGGTCTATCAGGCAGCGCAGGCAGTAAAGATTCCTATTATTGGTATGGGAGGTATTGCCAACGCAGAAGATGCCATTGAATTCATGCTGGCAGGAGCGACCGGCGTTGCTGTAGGCGCTATGAATTTTGTAAATCCTTATACAACTGCTGAAGTTGTGAAAGGAATAGAAGAGTACATGGAGCGTTACCATGTGGAGAATCTGACAGAACTGATCGGTGCAGTCAGATAATACGTATAATACGCATATTAAGACCTTTCGAAGAATAGAATGTGATAAGTCAGGATTCTTCGAGAGGTCTTTTTAAATATGGAACTTGTGAAAAAGAATATACATACAGAACGGATCAAGGCAAAGGCATTACTGCAGATTCCGCTGGAAGAGGATATTAATGTATCGGACAGCAGACCGGATGTTGGCAAGCCGGTATTTACCAGAGGAAAAATCAAGGTAGATGAAGTAAAGTCCGGAACCAATAAGGTCTGGGTAAAAGGCAGACTTGTGTATCAGATTCTGTATCTTGCAGAAGGAAAAGACTCCGGGCTAGCCGGGATGGAGGGTGAACTGCCCTTCATGGAAGAAATCTACATGGATATGGTGGAAAGCACAGACAGGGCTATCTGTAACACCAATCTGGAAGATATGAGAGTGAATCTTATCAATTCACGAAAGCTAAGTATTCAGGCTGTAATCAGTCTCATGCCCAGAGTAGAAGAGAATACCCAGGAAGAAGTATGTGTAGATCTGAATGGAGCAGAGAAGGAGCAGGCAAAAGGTGGAAAAGAGCTGGAATACCGCAAGAAGCCGCTGGACTATCTGGAGACAGCAGTAAGTAAGCGGGATCTGTTTCGAATCCACGAAGAAAACAAATTGCCAGCAGGCTTACCTGCGGTAGGGACGGTCATCTGGAGAAGTACGGCAATTCAACATGTAAATTTTAAGCCACTTTCGGGAAAGATTGCAGTAGGTGGTGAATTGTCTCTTTTCCTTATATATAAAGAGGATATCAGTGGCAGGACAAATTGGTATGAAACAACGATGCCCTTTAGCGGAAATATTGAATGTCAGGGCTGCGAAGAGATGATGACAGCAGATATTGCGTATGAAGTAGGGCATGAGGAGATTACCGTACGGGAAGACAGCGATGGCGAAGCCAGAATGCTTGGAGTGGAGCTGGCACTGGAGCTGGAAATTAAGCTTTTGCAGAAAGAATCCTCACATATCGTAGCTGACGTCTATGGGGTAAGCTGTGAAGTGGCTGCAATCTCCAGTCCGAAGAAGTTCAGACAGCTGCAACAGGATGCCTATCTGGAAGAGAAACTGACCGGCACGGTAAAGCCGGATGGAATTGATACAAAAATATTACAAATATGCCATAGCGAAGCAAAGCCTGAGATTGAGAACTGTATCTTCGGAGATGATGAGATAGAGATCAGGGGAAGTGCCGAAGTACAGGTCTTATACCTGAATAATGAAGATGGTAATAATTTCGCCATGGCTGAGAGCAGACTGCCATTTACCATAACCAGGAAGTTATCAGGACTCCAGAAGGATATGGAATATAATATAGAGAACTGTTCTCTGAAACCACAGCTGGAACAGCTGCATGTGGTTATGAAGGATGGGGAAAGGATAGAATGGCAGGCTGTATTGACCCTGCATCTGATGCTCTACGGTGAAGCACAGGAAGAGATTCTGACTGATCTGAAGATTACAGAGTTGGACAGTTCCAAATTGGAGAAGCTTCCCGGTTTTGCCATATATTTTGTAAAAGAAGGAGATACACTCTGGCAGATAGGAAGAAAATATTATGTCAGCGTGGATAAAATAAAGGAAGTCAATCAGCTTACCAGTGAAGATATCGCGCCGGGAGATAAACTGCTGATCGTAAAATCCGGTGAAATATAAAGAACGGGGCTTTGAACAGCCCCGTTCTTGTTGGTGGTATTTGATTAAGCTAACGGATTAGCGGTATCTTCTGTTGTTGTATTGTCTTTGATGATGACCTTGCCATCGCTGTCGGATTTTTCTTCTTTTTTGGAAGAGAGGGAATCGAATTTCTTCATGACAGCATCATAAGTTCTCTGGGAAATATCAGGAAGCTTGCCGCCCCACTGTTTCTCAGCCTGCTTATAGCCTTTGACAAATGCATCACGCATTTTCTCCAGAGCCTTGCTGTCGTCACCTGCCAATGCTGTAGCAAAGGAAACGATACGGTCTGAGGTCTGCTCAACGCCCCAGTATCCATCTTCTGCGATATCCTTCTGGGCTTTTGCTTTGGTCTCGGCATCTACAGTAAAATCTCCTTTTGCAAGGAACTTCCAGATATCTGTAGCCTGTCCAAAGGTAGCAGCCTGCTTGGACATCATATTTTTTACAAGATCAGTAAGCTGAGTCTGGCGCTTCTCCTGATCGGCTTTTAGCTGTTCTACAATTGTTTTTCTGTCATCTTCACTGAGCTTGCTCTTATCATAGACAGCAGCTGTATCATCCTGCTTTGGAGTGGTGGCTGTTGCCTGCGCTGTACTGTTATCTTTTGTTTGTGTACTGTCGGTTTTCGCAGCTGTATCAGTTTTCACGTTTTTGATATCAGATACAGCAGCTGACATTGTGTTAGTAAGTCCGTTTACATCCATAATTATAACCATTCCTTTCTGTAGCCTGCAGACCTTGAACTGCGGGCACAAATCTGTGTGAAATATTTCACACTGCATCCATGCATTACTGTGAAACAGATACATTAACTCTCATCTTATATATCGACAGGCCTGTAAGAAAACTTAATAGTAAATGATGGATATTGACGAATCTTTAGAAATTGTATATAATCGAATACAAAATGTATATTGTACTGAATGAAGTACAATGATTACGGTAACGTACAATGCAGCACATGGAAGGAAGAAACATGGATAAATTGAAATATAAGGCAAGAGCCAAGGTGAATTTAGGACTGGATGTATGTGGACGTCTGCCCAATGGGTATCATAAAGTGAAAATGATCATGCAGGCAATTGATCTGTATGATGAGCTGGAATTCAACAAACGTAAAGATCCGGATATTATTTTATCCGTAGACAGTAAAGATCCCTTGGGAGATATTGGAAATAACCTTATATTTCGTGCAGCAAAACTGATGAAAGAGTATTATTCCATCAAAGAAGGAATAGAGATTCATCTAAAGAAGCATATTCCCGTAGCAGCAGGAATGGCTGGCGGAAGTACAGATGCCGCTGCTACCATGCTGGCAATGAATGAGCTTTTTGAACTGGGACAGACCAGGGAACAGCTGATGGAGCAGGCATTGCGTCTGGGTGCGGATATTCCATTCTGTATTCAGGGAGGAACAGCACTGGCAGAAGGAATCGGGGAGAAGCTTACCGAACTGCCAGCACCGCCCAAGGCATCTATTCTGGTTGCCAAACCTCCTATTATGGTATCAACCAAAGAGGTGTACCAGAGCCTAAAGGCAGATGAACTGAGCAGCCATCCTGATATTGATGGGATGATAGAGGCATTGAAGCAGGGAAGTCTGCAGGGAATTACAGACAGAATGGATAATGTACTGGAAACCGTTACTGTAGAGCAGTTTCCTGTTATTGCGCAGATCAAGGACTTCATGAAAGAACATGGAGCGATGAATGCGTTAATGAGCGGAAGCGGACCTACTGTATTTGGTATATATAAAGAGGAACAGGAGGCATTGGCCGCAGAGAAGGCATTGAGAGAGATGGGACTGGCCAAGCAGATTAAAGTAACACAGTTTTACAATGGGGAAAGGTAGGGCAGTATATGAGCGATGCATTTCAGGTAAATGGAACGGACGAGTATTTACCGTTAAGAGATGTAGTTTTTAATACCCTCAGACAGGCGATTCTTACGGGTGAAATGAAGCCGGGCGAGAGACTGATGGAGATTCATCTGGCAAATAAGCTTGGAGTCAGCAGAACACCAATCAGAGAAGCAATCCGTAAGCTGGAGCTTGAGGGTCTTGTAGTAATGATACCAAGACGAGGTGCAGAGGTTGCACAGATCACATGGAAGAATCTCAAGGATGTACTGGAGGTAAGAAGGGCACTGGACGTTCTGGCAGTTGAGCTTGCCTGTGATCGTATGAGACAGGAAGAGCTGACAGAGCTTGGCAAGGCATGTACAGAGTTCAAGGAAGCGACCAGGACACAGGATTGGCGTAAGATTGCAGCGGCAGATGTGCGCCTTCATGATATTATTGTCAGATCAACAAGAAATGACCGTCTGATTCAGCTGGTCAATAATCTGGCTGAGCAGATGTATCGTTACCGCTTTGAATATATTAAGGATGCTACACAGTATGAGCGTCTTATCCAGGAGCATAATGATATATATGAGAGCATTATGCGCAAGGATAAGGAAACTGCAGCCAGAGTCGTGACCCGCCATGTAGACAACCAGGAGGAAGCCATCACCAGACAGCTTCAGCTGGGAAAAGATAAACAATAGTGGAATAAAAGCCATCAGAACAGTCCATACTGATATCAGTAAATGGAGGTATGGATATGAAATGGAGCAGGATATGGAGACAGTGGTTCATGATGGCTGGAATACTGCTGTGGATCGGTATATTGGGACCGGAGATATATGTAGAACAGGGAACCGGATGTCTGACAGACGAGAATGGCAGGGCTTTGACCAAAGAAGAGACAGAACAGCTGCTGGAAGAATGGTTCTATACAGAGGAAAAAGACAGAGAGCCCCAGCATGAGATCGTATACAGAAGCTTGCTGGCAGAGTGGCTGGAGAAGAGATAGAAAGGTGTGATTGCAGTATGACAAAAGATGTATTGCTGTGCATACAGGGACTGCAGTTTGAAGAAGAAGCACAAAATGATGAAGAACTGGATAAGATTGAAACGATCTGTGCCGGTGAATATTATTACAGAAACAATGCTCACTACATTCTTTATGAAGAACTGGTAGAGGGAATGGAAGAGCCCATTAAGAATATGATAAAAGTCAGGGGGAATGAATTTTCTCTGACCAAGCGTGGTGGAGCCAACGTACAGATGATTTTTACCCAGGGTAAGAAAACCATTACAGAATATACCACGCCAATGGGGGGAATCCTGATAGGACTTGATACCTCCAAAGTAGAAGTAGCAGAAGAGACGCAGGATAAGCTTCGCATACATATTGATTATACGCTGGAAGCGAATTACCAGTATATAGCGGACTGTCATATTGAAGTAGTGGTTACTGCAAACAGTGATAAATAAAAAAGGAAAGCATCGGGAGCACCAATTTGCTTTCCTTTTTTATTGTTTACTTTAATGGTTTCGCACCTGCTTTTTCCTGCATTTTCTCAACCCATGCCTTGAACTTGCCCTTCTTCTTGCCGGTAGGCTGATTCAGGCTGCCACGGATACCCTTCACATCAGTGATGTAAATACCGCTTATAGTTGCCTTCACTTCCTTCTTAACCGGAACCGTATCAAAGATGGATGCATCACAGATTAAAGACATAATCTGTGGGCCGACTTTAGCTTTTACAATGGGGAATTTCGCTCTCCTTAAATATTTGGGCGTCTGTTCCATGACCATTGCTGGAAGACCGGAATCTTTTAACCGCAGCTTCTTCTTATCGATGATCAGCATCGTTACGGTCTGCTTGGCTGCTTCTATCTGAGCCTGTTGTTCTGCCTGCTTCTTCTGGGCTTTACGTCCAAGGAAATACAGGATTGCAATGACTGCTACCAGAACGACCAAAACAATCAAAATAACTTTTAAAACCGGACTCATAAATTGACCTCCTACCAGTCAGTGAATCAATTCACTGCAATCACTTTGAATTTTATCATTAAATATGCAAAAGTGCAAGGAGATTCCCTTTTCAAGAGCGGTTTTTTGTGATATAAATGAGTTGTTATATCTTTTTTTGAGGGTATTACTATATATAAGGATTGGAGTTATTATAATGAAAAAGAAAATGGCAATGATGTGTATCGCAGGTGTTATGGCTGTCAGCTTATGTGCTTGTGGTAATAAGAGTACACAGACAGGATCTGATGCAGCACAGACAACAGAACAGAGCAGCGAGACTGCAGCAACACAGGAGACAGCTTCCGAAGAGGAAACCAAGGTAAGCGAAAGAGCTGATTATGTAGCGCTGGCTGATCTGGATGTAGATGAGTATGTAACACTGGGCGAATATAAGGACATGACAGTGCAGGCTGCCAAGACAGAAGTAACAGATGAAGTGATCGAGAATTATATCAACGGCAATATGCTCACCACATATCCTGTTACAGACAGGGCAGTAGAAGACGGCGATCTGATTACAATAGATTATGTAGGCAAGAAGGATGGGGAAGCCTTTTCCGGTGGCAGCGCAGAGGGCTATCAGTTAAAGATCGGTTCCAATACATTTATTGATGGCTTTGAAGAAGGCTTGATTGGCGTTATGCCGGGAGATACAGTAGATCTGGATCTGACTTTCCCTGAAAGCTACAGCAGAAACCAGGATCTGGCTGGACAGGCAGTTGTATTTACTGTTACAGTACAGAATATTCTTGAGTCTACTGATTATGAGAATGTAACACCAGAGCAGCTGGAGCTGATGGGACTGGAATATAAGACCAAGGAAGCTCTGTGGGATGCAGCCAGGAAGAGTGTAGAAGAAGAGGCAGAGAACAATTACCAGACCAATATCAATAATGCCATTATGGATCAGCTGGTAAGTGACAGTCAGTTCACTTCTGTACCACAACCTCTTGTAGATGAGGAAGTTCAGAATTATAATGAATATATGGAAGCAATCTGTGTCAGCTTCTATGGATGTGATCTGGAGACATTTGTTACCACATATTATCAGATGACGATGGATGAGTACAATGCGCAGCTGACAGAGATGGCACAGGAAACAGTAAAACAGTACCTTGTAATCGAAGCAGTAGCAAGACAGGAAGGTATTGAGATAACAGACGAAGATATTAACAAGAAGGCTGAAGAAGAAGCCAAGGAATATGGATATGACTCAGCTGAAGCACTTCTTGATGAGGTCGGTAAGACAACTTACAGAATGTATATGCTTCAGGACGATGTTATGGCAAAGCTTAAAACCATGACAAACGTAGAGACTGTAGAAGAGACAGAAGAATCCTCCACTACAGCACAGTAAGTATATACTGGTATATAAAAGGGGTATCAGTAGTAGATGAAGAAACGTTTGAAGCATCTGTTGTGCCTGGTTATGGCATTCACAGTGTTTATGGAGTCGGGTGTCTGTGCGTATGCAGATCAGATCAGTGATCTGAAGAAAAAAAATCAACAGGATCAGGATAAGCTGGACGAGCTTGGAGACCAGATTGATGAATTAGCCGGTGAACAGCAGGGAATCAAAGGCGAGATGGATTCCCTGCAGGCTGAGATTGCAGATATTATGGCAAGCATCAGCCTGATCGAAGAAGACATTCAGAAGAAGAAGGAACAGATTGCACAATCGGAGAAAGATCTGGGGGCTGCTAGGGAAGATGAGCAGAACCAGTATAATGCGATGATAGTCCGTATCCGGTTCATGTATGAAAAAGGCGACATGAATTATATAAACCTTCTTATGGAAGGCGGCTCCATGGAAGATCTGGTGAACAAGGCTGATTATATTGAGAAAATATATGATTATGACAGGCAGCTGCTGATACGCTATCAGGAAACCAGGCAAAAGATAGAAGACCTGAAGGCACAGTTGGAGGATGAAGAATCCGAGCTGGAAATGACGCAGGACGAATATAAGGAAGAGCAGGAAGGCATGGAGGCTGCAATGGCAGAGCTGAAGGCTGTCAGTGATGATTATGCACTACAGATCAGTAAGGCGAAACAGCAGGCAGAGGTCTATAAGACACAGATTAAGCAGCAGAATGCCCAGATTGCCAGGCTAGAAGAGGAAGCCCGTAAAAAGGCAGAGGAAGAAGCCCGTAGAAAAGCAGCGCAGAATAAGAATAACACTTCTACTACGACCACCAGTAAGCCCAAGGGAACAGCAACAGTGAATTCAGCAGAAATCCTGGCTGCCAATGGTAGTGATATTGGTAAACAGATTGCAATCTACGCCTGTGGATTTGTTGGAAACCCTTATGTGCCGGGCGGTACCAGCCTGACCAATGGTGCTGACTGTTCAGGATTTACCCAGTCTGTATTCAAAGCATATGGATACAGCATTCCAAGAAGCTCGTATTCACAAAGGACAGCAGGTAAAGAGGTAAGCTTCACTGAAGCGCAGCCGGGAGATATCATCTGCTACGCAGGACATGTGGCTCTTTACATTGGTAATGGAAAGATTGTACACGCCAGCGGTGTGAAGACTGGAATCAAGATAGGATATGCTACTTATCGAGAGATATTAAGTGTCAGAAGAATTGTATAAGAAAGAAGGCAGGCAGAAATGTCTGTCTTTTTTTGTGCATTTATACTGAAAAAGCACGGGAAATTTGTTCTTATTTGTGAATAGTATTTCCTATTGTAAATGATATAATAAAGGAAACTAAGAAACTTAAAGCAGTTTTCAAGTTTCCAAAGAAAGGTGAGATAAGAAATATGCAGTCTCAATTAGAAGAGAAAATACTTCTTGCTGCAATTGAAGAGTTTGGCAGGAAAGGTCTGAAATTCACCATGGATGACATTGCCAAAAATCTCAGTATCAGTAAGAAGACACTGTATCATGTATATGATAACAAAGAGGCTATGCTGTTAGCATTGGCTGATTACTGTTTTGCAGATATCAAAAAGAGTGAGCGGGCAATCGTAGAGAATCCTGATCTGGATGTGGTAGATAAGATAGAGCAGATACTGGTGGTATTACCGGAAAGGTATCAGAATATAGGGTTGAGTAATCTCTATCAGCTCAGTGAGAAATATCCCAATATCTATACCAGAGTATCCGCGTATCTGTCTACAGACTGGGATGCTACTAATGCATTGATCGAACAGGGTGTGGCAGAAGGGAAGATTCGTCCGATTGCGCTTCCGGTTCTGCAGGCAATGGTAGAGAGCACCATACAGAAGTTTTTTGCAGACAGCATTCTGGTGGAGCATGGGATCAGCTATGAAGACGCATTACATGAGATGATACAGATTATTATTCATGGAATCAGGGTAGAGAAGTAACAGAAAGAAGGAATCAGTATGAAAAAAGTACGTGTAGAAGCCAGTACAAAGAAAGACAGAACCAGTGAGATATTTGGGAATCCAATGAGTAAGAAAGTAATACGTAAGGCGCAGAAGAGCAAGCAAAAGAATCAGAAGAAATACGGTGATGATTCCAAGGTCAATTATCAGTGCATCATCAGGGATAATCCCTGCATCGGAGAGCCACTGGGTGTTAAGAATGTAGTTGTCACCAGAAAAGAGGGCAAAGGAAGCTTCGATGAGGAGAAGGGTGTAATTGTAGGAAATATCCGTATGGGATTTGGACATTACCGTATCTCCATGGCAATTGCATCTGCTGCACACGCGCTTGGATATACACCATACTGGATGGATTTGAATTCTTACCCGGAGACTACCTGTACGAAGCTGATCAGTGCACAGAATGAATTATATTCTCTGGGATCAAGAATCTCCCAGAAGAGTAAGCTTTTTAACAAATTCGTATGGGAACCTGTGAATTATGAAGGATTCAGACAGCTTTCCTACAATGCAGCAGATCAGAAGAATGCTGAACTGATGGCACCTGTATATCATAGTGTGCCTAAGGATATTCCTGTTATTGCCACACACGTATGGCCCGCACAGGCAGCAGTTCATGCAGGCATGAAACATGTAGTCAATGCGATTCCTGATAACTGGCCAATGGCGTTACATTATGCGCAGGGCAGTCTTCATACAGTACAGACCCACTATGCATATCAGGGCTATCGTATCGGTAACGGTATGATGAAAGACAAGGTCGTACAGGCAATGCCACCACAGGATCTGATGTATACAGGACATTATATAGATCATGAGCTGGCAGCAAATATCGAGAAGGACTGCGAGGCACGATTATCCAGATTGAAGAATGGAGAGGCTATGAGATTCCTTCTGACAGTAGGCGGCGCCGGCGCACAGATGGAGATCTTCGGTGAAGTACTGCATTATCTGATTCCCTATGTCATTGCCGGAAAAGCCGTTGTATATGTGAATGTGGGCGACTACCGCAACATCTGGGAAATGATCAAGGCTAATCTGCCCGGTATGAAAGGCATTACCACAGAGCACATGGATAACTGGGAAGATACAGTGGCTTTTGCCAAAGAAGCACTGGAAGGAAAGGTTTCAGGAATCCATGGCTTCTACCATGAGAATATATTTGAAGCAGTATACTGTACGAATCTGCTGATGAGAAGTGCGGATGTACTTGTGACCAAACCAAGTGAGCTTGCCTTTTATCCGATTCCAAAGCTCTTTATCAGAAGAGTAGGAGGACATGAGCAGTGGGGGGCTGTGCATTCAGCAGAGCTGGGCGATGGCACACTGGAATGCCGTGATATTGAACATACCATACAGATGCTTGATCTGTTCCTGAGAGATCCGGGTATGCTGGAGAGCATGTGCCACAATATTGTAAATAATAAGAAGCTTGGCATATATGATGGGGCTTACAAGGTAGTAGAAGCAGCGTTTGCATTGAAAAAGGGAGAAATAGAAGTATGAGACTGACAAAGAAGGAAAAAGTATCTTATGGATTAGGGGCGGTAGGAAAAGACATGGTATACATGCTTTCTGCCAATTATATTTTATATTACTATCAGGATATTATGGGGGTGAGTGCTTTTGCCATGGGTGTGATCCTTATGGCAGCACGTATCTTTGATGCCTTTAATGACCCGATTATGGGCGTTGTCGTAGCAAAGACCAAGACACGCTGGGGGAAGTTCAGACCCTGGCTGCTGATCGGTACGGTCATGAATGCCATTATTCTGTATCTGATGTTCATGGCGCCGCCTGCACTCAATGGTGGTGGACTGGTTGCCTATGCGGCAGTATTCTACGTTCTCTGGGGTGTTACTTATACAATGATGGATATTCCTTTCTGGTCCATGATTCCGGCGTTTACAGAGGGTGGTAAGGAGAGAGAGAATCTGTCCACACTTGCCCGTTCCTGTGCGGGTGTAGGTTCTGCCCTGATTACGATCATTACCATGTTGTGCGTACCGGCTCTTGGTTCTATATTCAGCGACAGTACTTCACAAAGAGAGATTGAAAGAGTTGGTTTTGGGTGGTTTGCACTGATTATTGCAGCAGTATTTATCCTTTTTACAGTGATTACCTGTCTGAATATTAAGGAAAAGTCAACAGTGAATGTAGAAGCTCCATCTGTAGGTCAGATGTTCAAAGCTCTGATCAGTAACGATCAGGCTATGACAGTAGTTATCACAATTGTATTAATTAACTGTTCTCTCTACATTACATCAAACCTGCTGATCTATTTCTTTAAATATGATATCGGTGGCGCAGGCTGGAATGCAAATTATGTACTGTTTAATACGTTCGGCGGTGGAATCCAGATTATCTCCATGATGCTGTTCTACCCGCTGTTTCGTAAGTTCATCAGTGCCATGCAGGTATTCTACGTCAGCTTCGTTATGGCAATTGGCGGATACGCAGTGCTTCTTGCGCTGATGTTTACGAACCATACTAATATTTATATTCTGATGATTCCCGGATTCTTCATTTTCACAGCATTTGGTATGCTGACTGTACTGACAACAGTATTCCTGGCTAATACCGTGGATTATGGCGAATTGAAGAATAACAGACGTGATGAAAGCGTGATCTTCTCCATGCAGACATTCGTAGTCAAGCTGGCAAGTGGTGTGGCTGCCATGATCGCTTCTATCTGTCTGACAATCAGCAATATCAGCAATGATACCTCAACAGAAGCAGCAGCTATGGTATCAGATTCCTACACCTCAGTAGCTGTCCTTCGTATGACAATGACAGTGCTGCCGATTATTGGCTTACTGGTCGCTGTATTTATCTTTGCCAAGAAGTATATTCTGACGGATGAGAAGTTAGGAGAGATCAATCAGGAACTTGCACACAGACATAAAGCATAAGGAGAAAAAGTATGATTATTGTACAGGATGGATGCTTTGCATTGCAGACTCCCCATACAAGTTATATCTTCAGGAAGGATGCAGCAGGGAATCTGCTGCATCTCTATTACGGGGAGAAAATAGAAATTGAAGAGGAAGGGCTTGCCAAAGTATGTGAGATTATGGCACCGGTCATTACCAATCAAAACGGCTGTAGTCTGATTGCAGACACTGCACAGCCCAATCTTTGCCTGGATGATGTATGTCTGGAGATATCCTCCCGTGGAAAAGGTGATATGAGAGAGCCTTATGTAGAACTGGTACTGGCTGATGGCAGCAGCACCAGTGATTTTCGTTATGAAAATTACAGAATAGAGGAAAGTCTGCTGGCACCGGAGGGATTACCGGGGGCTTATGAGGAGAAGGGAAATGGACAGTCACTGGTTATTACTCTGGCAGACCGAAACAGCAAGGTAAAGCTGGAGCTTGTCTATGGCGTTATGGAAGATTGTGATTGTCTGGTTCGATATGGAAGACTGGTTAATTCAGGGGAAGAGACAGTTACAGTCAACAGACTTATGAGTATGCAGCTGGATATGGAAGCAGGAGTCTTGAAGATTACAGATTTCCATGGAGACTGGGCAAGAGAGATGGCTAAGAATGAAACAATACTTCGTCAGGGGAAATATGTAAATGACACGAGTGTCGGTTTCTCGTCCAACAGAGCCAATCCTTTATTTATATGGGCAGATACAGAGACAACACAGGAGTATGGAGATTGCTATGCTGTGAATCTGCTGTATTCAGGGAATCATAGAGAAAGTGCACAGGCAGGGGGACATGGCAAGATGCGTATTCTTGCCGGGATGAATCCTGATTACTTATGCTGGCAGTTGGAAGCAGGAGAAGCCTTTTGCTCTCCACAGGCAGTATTGACCTACTCTCATCAGGGATATCAGGGAGTAAGTGGACAACTGCATTATTTTGTCAGAGAGCATATTGTTAGAGGAGAATGGAAGCATAAAGAACGTCCCATTCTGATCAATTCCTGGGAAGCCATGTATTTTGATGTGCAGGAGAAGAAGATACTCAAGCTTGCCAGAACAGCAGCGAATGCAGGCATGGAACTGTTCGTGCTGGATGATGGCTGGTTTGGTAAAAGAAATTCTGATGCGTCATCTCTGGGTGACTGGTATGACAATAAGGAGAAGCTGCCGACTGGACTGGCTGGACTTTCTGAGAAAATCCATAAGCTTGGATTGAAATTTGGTATCTGGGTAGAGCCTGAAATGGTCAGTGAGGATTCTGATCTTTATCGGAAGCACCCGGACTGGGCGGTACGGATACCGGGACAGGAGCATGCTCTTGGAAGAAATCAGATGGTACTGGATCTGACCAGAGAAGAAGTGCGTAATTATATTATAGAGAGCATGTCCGATGTCTTTTCCAGAGGAAAGGTAGATTACGTTAAATGGGATATGAACCGTAATCTGTCGGATTATTACAGCCAGGGACTTGCACCCAGGCATCAGGGAGAGTTTGCGCACAGATATATTCTGGGATTATATCAGGTAATCCAGACACTGACAGACAGATTTCCACACATTCTGTTTGAAGCCTGTGCTTCTGGCGGTAATCGTTTTGATCTGGGAATGCTGTGTTTTATGCCACAGATCTGGGCAAGTGATAATACAGATGCCATCAGCAGAGCCAGAATACAGAACAGTTACAGTTATGGTTATCCGCAGTCTGTGATTGCAGCCCATGTATCCGGGTGTCCCAATCATCAGACGCTGCGCAGAACACCGCTTACATCACGATTTGCAATTGCCAGTGTGGGGATTCTTGGATATGAGTGTAATCTGAATGATGCTTCCATGGAAGATATGGAGGAAATAAGGGCAGAGATAGAGCTGTATAAGAAATGGCGCAGTGTGCTGCAATTCGGCGACTGGTACCGTCTGTATGAAGAAGTGGACAAAAAATCTATTTATGACACAGATGTCATTAGATGGAATATCGTATCGGCAGATAAGAGCAGAGCTGTAGGTATTATGCTGCAGGGAGAGGCACTGGCAAATTACAGTCACCATGTCTTCAAAACCAAAGGGCTGGATGATACGAAAAAGTATCATTTCTATAACCGGGCTCTGAAGTATGATATACACAGGATGGGAGATCTGATTAATACAATGGCGCCTGTCCATGTAAAGCAGGATTCCCTGCTGCATGATGCCATATCAAAATTCATACGTCTCGATGGTGAGAAAGAAGATAAAGTGGTCAGCGGGGCTGTCATGAACCGACATGGAGTACCTCTGGCGCAGAATTATGCGGGAACCGGATATGGACAGAATACAGCGTTTTATCAGGATTACGATGCCAGAATATATTTTATGGAAGAGGTATAATACGATACTTGCCAAACTTATGTAAAAGGGATAAAATATACGTGCTATATTGTTACATAGAGAAGGATAAGAATATCGTGAATATTACAGAGTATAAAAACCGTGGGGATGGATATAAATGTTATTACGGTAAGGCAACATTAAAAAAAGGATACAGCTTTGTGGATGGTGATGAACCGTTTTATGCGCTGCTAGGTACAAATTCCTGCTACTCTATGACAGAGCTTCTTCATCCGGATGATCTGGATGATTTCCTGGGAGCAATAGAAATGCTGGGGAAAGGAACACAATATCTGACCGCCAGGATAAGATGTTATGACCAGCAATACCATTATCTTTATCTGGAAATGAGAAGAAATGGAAGGAATATAGATGGTTTTGATACAATAGATATGGAACTGAGCGAGTTTATGGAGCTAAAGGACAGGTATGCCATTTATATGCATCTGATCAGAAAGTACAGGGAATTCCTCGGACTGCTGTCACAGTGTTACTTTGAATATTCTTTGGAGACAGATGAGATCAATATTTATCATTATATCAATGTGCGCAGCATACCGATTATCAAGTGCCCATTGGAAAAGGCCAGAAATGAGCTGCTTGCCAGTGATGAACCGGATTCTTTGAAGACGCAGTTTGAGGTACTTTACGAAGTATTGAAGCATGGAAAAGATCAGTTCGATGTTACAATAACACTGCCCTCTTATTTTGACGGAACAGTGCAAGGCGGTAAAGAAGACCGCAGACGCCGTTTCAAGGGACGGATGATGTATAAGGATGGAGTCAGATATTTATCAGTGGGCATTATCACTGCGCTGGAAGGTACAGAGGAAAGGAAAAGCTATTATCTGACGGAAAGTGCATACGATCCGGGAACAGGACTGTTCAATAAGCGTGCAATCAATGAGTATACAATAGAAAGAATACGGGACTGTCAGAATACCCATGAAGGACTGTATCTGGCGATTATTGATGTAGATGATTTCAAGACTATAAATGATACTTATGGGCATATGTTCGGTGATGAAGTATTGTCCAGGGTATCTGAGATAATCCGCAGCGATCTGAATGCAAGAGGTGTAGCCGGCAGATTCGGCGGTGATGAGTTCATGATCCTGTTTGAAAATGTAAAATCAGAACAGGAGCTTCGACTTATTCTGAAAACCATCACCAAGAATATCCAATGGGCTTTTGCTGATAAAGAGGTATCTGTTACGACTTCCTGGGGAATTGCAAAATATCCTGAGGATGGAAGCAGCCTGGAAGAGCTTTTTAAAATAGATGATAAAGCACTTTATATAGCAAAGGCAAAAGGCAAGAACCGCTATATCATATACGATGAACGTAAACATGGAAATATAGTTACAGACAGAGAAATACAGCTAAACAGCGGCATCCGTTCTACGATAGTCAGTGACAGCCGTAAAGCACAGATTGTCCAGGAGCTGACATTAAAACTGCACAAGGAAGGTGCCGGTGCTTTAAAATCTGCTCTGGAGGCTGTGTGTGCGGGTTTTGATATTGATGGTGCAGCTGTGTATACAGGCGATGATATGCATCGGAGCATATCCGTAGGTAAATACGTAAATCCAATTCAGAATCTGACCTGGGCAATGGATAAGAAATATCAGGAGCTGTTTGATGAACAGGGCGTATACATGGAAAGCACCATGAGCCGTCTGAAAGATTCCTATAAAGAAGCAGGCAGGATGTATGTAAGCCAGGAAAATGGAAAATTCGTACAGTTCATGGCTGTTCGGGAAGGCAGACCAGCAGCAGTTGTGGCATTTGACTTCTTCAACAGATCTCCAAAGCTTGGCGGAACAGATACAGGTATGATTAGAATAATCGGAGCTTTCATGGCAGAAGTTGCCGCAGAGTAAGAAGAGGGGAGCATAAGTCTCATGGCTGAGGCTTTGCTCCCTTTTATCAATGGTGATCGAGATGCAGATATTTTTCTCTGGTAGCAAGTCCGCCACGGATATGGCGTTCAGACTTGTTCACATCCAGAACAGAGCGAGCCTGTCTTGCCAGTGCCGGGTTGATCTGTACCAGTCTGTCCGTTACATCTTTATGTACAGTGGATTTGCTGACGCCAAAAGCTTTGGCAGTCTGGCGTACAGTGGCATTATGGTCGATGATATAGTTAGCAATGGTGATCGCTCTTTCCTCAATATAATCCTTCAAGAAGTAACCCCTCAGAATACTTTTTTACATTGTATGAAGTATTCTGAGGGGTTATGACAATATATGGGATTACAAAGGCGCGATTTTGTGGTCGTGCTTTACTTCAAATTTACGATCCAGAGCATTAAGCAGAATATTAATGGTCAGATTGGCTTTTTTTGTAATATCATTCTGATACACATAGACAGATTCTGGCAAGGGCGGCTCATATTCACTACAGGAAATGACAGCCATGTCAGAATCGGATATATAAGAACGCAACATAAGGGCAAGGCAAGTTCCGATAATCAAGACTTTCCTGCCCTTTATTTTTGATACTGTTTCATCAAAAGACGAAGTGAGAATAATGTCTTCGGCGGGAATATTCTGTGTAATGTATTCCAGGTAAGCTTCATTCTCATAAGGTTCCAGAACAACAGCAAAGTCATTTCCCAGACGGGAATCCTAAAGGAGAATAACTGGGCTGGAAGTGATGTGGCAGAAGCAGATCGTGAAAAGTTCAGATTAAACTCAACCGGTAATCAGGTAAATGAATTTGCCATTACACTGGATCTGCATGCCGGAGATCAGTTTCAGGTCATTCCAGACTGGAACTGGAGTGGACAGAAAATTCTACATTGCAGCGCTGGCGTTACCTGTTGCAGGGGTTCTGGTTTTTCAGGTGATTCCCATAGTATTCATGATTCTGATCGCATTCACTAATTATGGAGGAGATATCGTTCCTCCCAAACTGGTTGATTGGATCGGGATAGGTAATTTCACCAAGATACTGGCACTTTCTGATATCAAGAACACCTTTTTCAAAATACTGGGATGGAACCTGATATGGGCGGTTGCTTCCACTTTCCTGAATTATTTTGGTGGACTGGGGCTTGCACTGCTGCTGAACAAGGAGTGTGTGAAAGGCAAAAAGTTCTGGCGGGCATTTAAGTTCATGTTCTCTTACGGAGGACCAATCAATTACTATATTACATCGGCAGGGGGCAATGCAGTAGGATTTCTGGATATTGATGCAGGAATCAAAGCCAAACTGATCGGCCTGTTTGTCAATGCCTGGATCAGTATTCCTACTTCCATGTTACTGGCAACAGGTATTTTATCCAATATGAACACAGGTCTGTATGAAGCAGCCAGCATTGATGGAGCTGCCAAATGGAAACAGTTCGTTAAAATTACGCTTCCATTTGTTATCTTTTCCACTACGCCGGTGCTTATTACGAGCTTCATCGGAAACTTTAACAATTTCGGTGTGTTTTACTTCCTCAGAGGCGGTCTGTATATGGATGGCTATTTCCTCGCCAGTGATACGGACCTGCTCATTTCTCATCTGGTTATAAGTTATTTAATTTTTCAAATTTATTCCTCAGTTCATCGGACACTTCACCAATCATGCTTGCAGAAGCGGCAATCTCTTCTGTGCTGGCAGCGAGATTGCTGATTCTGCCATTGACATCATCCACAATCTCCATTAAGTGATCTGCCTCTGTTGTAAGGTGTTCAATGGCCTGAACAATCGCATCTTTATTCTTATTGCTATCCAGTGCAGTATCTTTACTGGTCTCACTTAAATGCTTGATTTCATCAGCTACGACAGCAAAGCCCTTACCAGCTTCGCCAGCTCTGGCAGCCTCGATGGAAGCATTCAGGGAGAGCAGATTGGTACGGTTAGCTACCTGGGTAATACTGTTGTTATTGTCCTCTAATTGCAGTAAGAGGTTACTGATCATATGGAAGGAATCCTGCATATTGTTGCAGAAGCTGACAACGTCAGCCATATGACTGCTGATATTGCTGCTTTCTTCTGCATTACTGTTATTGCCATTTACCATTTCGGAGATGGACTGGTTTAGTGTAGTAAACTGCTTTTCAGCATCGGATACCATTTCGCTGATGACCGCATTTTTATCGGATATTTCTTTGTTGGCAGCTTCCATTTCAGAAGAAAGTATCTGCAACTGTGCCTTTTCCTGTTCTACAGTGTCTTTTACATAATGAATACAGTTCGATGGAACATTACAGTCGTTGTGGATTGCACATGCCATATCCTGACAGGTAGAGTAACCGCAGGCGCTGCAGTTAATCTTGCGCTGCTCGGCACTATTCTTGTTTAATGACTGGAAGATAGCTTCCAGTTCCTGCGTATTAGGACGCTGAATCACATTGCCGGCAGACAGGTCTGTATATTTGCGGGCAAAATCGTTGGGATTAAGCTGTCTGAACTGGCGGTTCAGCGCTGCCAGACGCTGTTTGTGGGAGCTGCTCTCTTTCCAGGGACTTCCTGCCTTTTTCTTCTTGGAAGAAGCCTTGATACGCTGAATCTCATAGAGAATATCGTCATTATCAGCCTTCTGTGGCTCGATTCCTGTACCGTAGAGACAACCCTGCGCACAGTTGAGCGCATCTACCATAAAAGGCAGTTCCTTGTTGGAGGATACACGCTTGGCATAATCGTCCAGAAAATGATATACATGTTTCTCACCCTCAATCTGACGGATGAACAGGTCTTCTCCGCAGAACCAATAGACATTTTCCTTTAATCCACCAGGCATTGGGTAGATGGAACCAAGACCATATTTGATTTCTGTACCGACAGGATCACCCTTGATGTGATGGGTTCGTGCATAGTTCATAAGATGGTCAAAGGTTACGTTGTAGTTCACGTAGCCGTTATTATTGGAATCATCGATCTCGGATTTCTTGGCAATACAGGGACTGATAAAAGCCAGCTTGTCCTGAACATTCATATATTTACGAAGATAGATTGCTGCGCACATCAGAGGTGACTGCACGGGCATCAGCTTGGGAAGCAGTTCAGGAATATAATGTTCTATATAGTTTACAACAGCCGGACATGGCTGGGAGATACCGCCGGTAAAATTGTGTTCTGTAATGTAGCGGATGTACGCCCAGGTAGTAATATCTGCACCGAAGCTGACACTGATAATGCGATTTACACCCATTTTTTTAAGCCCACCAAGGATACTCCTGTATTCATTTGGATAGTTGGCGGCAAAAGCCGGGGCAATCAGAAGAGATATTTTCTGACCTTTTGCCAGATCAGCAAAGAATTCTTCTGTGTCATCGTAATAGCTTCTGGCATTGTGTTCGCAGGCATCAAAGCAGGCACCACAACCGATGCATTTATCCCCATCGACCTCAATAACAGTGCTGCCGTCTTTTTCTACTGCGCGGTTTGCTGTAATGACGGGACAGACAGAGATACATTTGTTACAACCAATGCAATTTTCATTGGTATATACGAAGCCTTTATGTAAATTGCTCATAATGGAAAACCTCCTCGTATTTGTTAAATTTCGGAGCTGTGAAATACATATAAAAACAGCAAATTGTAATAGTACATTTTACGAGATTTCTGTTAATATTATAACATAGTATGGTAAAAAGTGACAACAATACACATGCAATAAAATAAATTGTATTTTAAAAAGTCCATGTTAATATAAGGTATATGATAGATATAAAAATGGAGATTGATATGAAAAGAATAAGTCTGAGTGAGTTGGAATATGCATTGCATCTGCAGAATTATCAACAACTGTATGAGGCTGTTTTGCATAAAATTGAGCAGGGAGAGATAAAACCGGTTAAAGCATCTGGTAAAAACGGTAAAAAACCTGTATTATACAGGGAGTACTGGCTGATAGAACAGGCAAGGGGAGACGAAGAAGAATTAGTAGAGGAGCTTTCCTATCAATATGTGCCTGCTATTGCCACAGGATATTACATGAAACATCTACAGCAGTATCGTGAAGACCGGGAATGGCTTATGCTATTGGATCAATATCTAAGGGAACATAAATGCCTGCTGGAGCTCCCCATGTCTTTGAACGAGAGAAGCTATGATATCTGGCATAGAGAGAAATTCCTGAAAGAAGAACAGGGCAGAAAAATACTGAAGCGGTGTGGTATTCCCCTGGAAATGCTCAATCTCTATGAGACATCGGAACCTTTGGCTTATTATACGGATACAAAGGAAATTCCGCAGAATATTCTGCTTGTAGAAAATAAAGATACCTTTTACAGTATAAGAAGGAATCTGCTTGCAGGAAAAAACAAAATACTTGGAATCACTATCGGAACAGTTATATATGGTGCCGGCAAGGGTATTCTGCGCTCTTTCCAGGATTTTACATTGTGCTGTGAACCTTATATGAAAAACGAAGCGAACAGATTGCTGTACTTTGGGGACTTAGATTATGAAGGTATCATGATCTATGAGAAACTGGCTGATAATTTTCTGGACTTTTGTATCATAGAACCTTTTGTACCGGGATATCATGCAATGCTGCATAAGGCGGCATTGAGGGGGCAGGAGCGTTTACCTCATATGAAGGAGAAGCAGAATCACAACATCGGGATGAAATTCCTGGAATACTTTTCCATGCAGGATAGACAGTATATAAATGGTATTTTGGCAAAGAACAGATATATTCCGCAGGAAATCTTAAATGGTGAGGATTTTAACAATGCAATATGAATTTCTGAAACAGTTCCCCAAACGAATGAAGCATGTGGGAATGTATGCGTTAGTGCTGCAGAACAGCAGCCAGAAGCAGACATGGAAACAATACGGATTCCTGAAAACAGATGAACAGATCAATATTATATTTGCCCTCATGCTGTATATCATGGAGCAGTCCTTAAAAGAGGAAAAATGTACCATGGATGATATGGGGGCATATCTGGATTACCTTAATATGACATATTTTAATACAGGAATGTCTTTTGACGATTGCAGAAAGCTGGGAGATTTCATTATTAATGTAATTCTGTCAAATGAAGGAAAGGCAATGTATTTTGACGGATATGATTTTGAGCAGAGAGCATATAAAATCATGAATATCAGTTATGTGTCAAATGAAATCGTATATCTGGATTCGGATGTGAAAAGGACATCCTACCGTTTGACGGAGGATGGCTATAATCTGCTGCTTTCCACGCTGGAAATCGAGAACAATATGAAGCTGACAATTCATGAGATGATATTCAAAATGCATCTGGAGAAGCAAAGCTACGACAAGGCAGTCGATGAGATTAAAAATGTATTTAACCTCTTGAGGATACAGCTCCAGAAAATCCAGGATGCCATGCTGCGTGTGCGTAGAAATGCATTAAGCTATTCTGTTTCGGACTATGAGCAGCTTCTTGGTGAAAATATGGAATCCATTGATATGACAAAGCAGAAGTTCCAAAGCTATAGGGAGACTGTAAGGAAAAGGGCCAAAGAACTGGAAGAACAGAATATCAATGTAAGAAAGTTATCTGCACAGGAGGAGGAGAATCTGGAGAATCTCAGAATCATTGAAAGCTATCTTAACCGTGGTATCGATGAGCACCAGAAAATCCTGAATTCGCATTTTGACCTGAAAATCCTTTATGAAAAAGAACTGGAGCTGTTGTCGCAAATGTCATTGATCCAGAGATTTTCATTAAGGACAGATCTCTATGATAAGGTATTACTGGATGCTTCCGGATTGGATAATATAGATATATTTTTAAGACCGTTATTTCATCAGGCTCCGGATAAAATTTATAACCTGCAGAAAGCGACACAGCTTCAGCGTCCAATCAGGAAGAAGCAGCAGGAAGAAGAGGAAGAGGTACTGGACTTTGATGAAGACCAATGGCAGGAAGAATATGCAGCAAGAAAGCGAAAACGCCTTATGCAGTATGAGAACAGTCTTGGGTTTGTACTGGATAAAATGATGGAAAAAGGCAAAATTACGCTGCAGGAGATGGCATCGTCCCTTGGCAGGGAAGAACAGAACACGTTAATTCCCGATATAGATATTTTTAAAGAAATCATGGTAGAGCTGATAAAAAGCCGTCATATTGATATAGATGCGCTGCGTAAGGAAAAGAGCGAGTATATTGCAGAGGAAACATTGGATTTCCAGCTAAATGAGATGATATTGGAGTTAGTGGATAAGGATGAAAGAAGGAAACACATCCATCAGATAGATATATACAGGCTTGAAGATGGTGGTGTAGTGGAGTTTAGAAATATCAGGAATGAGACCGGTGATGGAAAAACAGTACGTTGTTCCAATGTAGCATTGGAAATTGGAGAATAGGTGGGCAAAGATGGCATACGAAATTGAAGAAATCAGGTTAAGCCAGCAGATTTTCTATTATCTGTTAGAGCATTTTGAACTGCGTGAAGAAGAGGAAGAAAGACTATACCGGGCTTATACAGAGGAAGAGGCGGTACAGAATCTTGTAAAATCCCAGGCAGCGGAAGCAGAAAGCACTGTGGAAAGATATGGGGATGTGATTTATCTGATCCCGAAGGAAGAAAATGTTTTTCTGGGATTTTCCAAAGCGAAGCTAAAGGAGACATTGTGTAAATCAGCAGCTACAGACAAGGATTTCTACTTATCACAGTTCGTAATCCTGACATTGCTTGTGGAATTTTATGATGGACAGGGAAGCAGCAGCAGGTCAAGAGAGTATATCCGGGTAGGAGAATTGCAGAACTGTATCTCTGCCAGGCTTAAGGAGGGGGTAGAGAATACCTCGGAGGAGGAAGAGGAGCAGAAGGGAATTGCTTTCAGAAATATGTTGGAAGCATATGAAGCACTCCGGTCAGATGATAAAGGCTCAAGGGCTAAGACCACCAAAGAAGGCTTTCTCTATTCTATATTGACTTTTCTTGAGAAGCAGGGGCTGATTGAGTATGTGGAAGAGGATGAGATGGTAAAAACAAGTAAGAAGCTGGATAATCTGATGGATTGGAATCTTTTGAACCAGAATAATTATCAGAGAGTCAGAAAGGTATTGGAGCATGAGTAAAGTCAACGCAGTCCGTTTTATCAATCTTAATTATAATAATAATGCAATCAGGATCAGTGATGAGACCTTTCAAATGGGAGGAAGAAGTACACTCCTGTCCCTTCGGAATGGGGGTGGCAAATCTGTATTGGTACAGATGATGACAGCCCCATTTGTGCATAAGCAGTACAGAAAGACAAAAGACAGACCTTTTGAAAGTTATTTTACGTCATCCAAGCCTACTTTCATTATGGTTGAATGGAAGCTGGACGGTGGGGCAGGCTATGTGTTGACCGGAATGATGGTAAGAAAAAGCCAGATCATGGAAGAACAGTCTTCAGAACCTTTGGAAATTGTAAATTTTATCAGTGAATATACAACAAGATGTGAAGAGGATATTTATCATTTACCGGTTGTAGAAAAAGGAAAAAAGGAAATTGTTCTTAAAAATTATGGATTTTGCAGACAGTTATTTGAAGGCTATAAGAAGGACCGCAGTAAGAAATTCTATTATTACGATATGAATAATTATGCTCAATCCAGACAATATTTTGATAAGCTGGCAGAGTATCAGATCTATTATAAGGAATGGGAAACAATCATCCGTAAGGTAAATCTGAAGGAATCCGGTCTGTCTGAGCTTTTTTCTGATTGTAAGAATGAGAAAGAACTGATTGAAAAATGGTTTCTGGATTCGATAGAGAGCAAGCTGAACCGTGAAAAAGACCGCATGAAGGAATTCCAGTCAATCGTGGAGAAATATATTATCAGTTATAAAGATAATAAATCAAAAATAGAGCGGAGAGATACCATCCTGGAATTCCAGACAGACATGAAAGAACTACAGCAGTATGGAGAAGCGTATCAGATTGCAGAAAAGCAGATCCATGCTATGGAGAACCGTATAGCAGCCTTTCGAAGCGTGCTTGCGCAGATTGAAAAGGACACGGTGGCACAGCAGTCAGAGCAGGAGCAGCGAAGGGCAGGGATGGAAGAACAACTGGCTCACATCATGTATGAGAAATTGTCCATGGAAATATATGAACTGATGGAGCAGAAGAAGTATCATACCGGTAACAGAGATATGATTTCCATGGAAATGAATGAATTAGAACTGGAGACAGAGTATGTTGAGAAGCTTATCCACAGCTATGCCTGTGCAAAACAGCAGAAAATTGTGGATGAATATACCAGAGATAACGAACTGCTTGTGGAAAAGATTGCGGTTTATCGTGAAAATGAGAAGGAGTATGAGCCTGAAAGAAAAAAACTGGGTGGATATCTGCATACCCATTATGGGGACAAGTTCCGCAAAGCAGGGCAAAATGCTGAACAGATCCAAAGGGAATATGACAGCAACCTTGGCAGACAGCAGGAGATGATAGAAAAGGAATGCGAATATCAGACCAGAATAGAGGAGTTAATCGCTGAAATAGCCAAAGACCAGGAAAGACTGTCATCCTTTGACCGGCAGGAAGAGGTATTCAACAGAGATTATCAGGAGCATTTTGTAAGAAATATCATTGGCACATACGAACCGGGAATGCTTCAGATCAAAAAAGAACAGTATGTGCAGGAGCAGGAGCAGCTGCATAGGAGCAATATGCAGCATAAGCGTCAGCAGGAAGAAACAGAAGAAAAAGTAAAATCAATGCAAAGAAACCAGCAGGATCAAAATAACCAGAAGATGCAGAAAGAATATGAACTGCGGACTCTTACGGAACAAGGGGAAGAATATAGCAGACAGATCAGGGAAAGACAGGTCATAATGCAGTATCTTGAGCTGGATGATACGTATTTATGGAATGATGGGAAAATCATGGAAGTAGCAGACCGTAAGATCACAGAATGTGACAGAGTACGTGCAGAGCTGGAGAAAGAGCACAATCTGCTGGAAAGAGAATGGAAAAAACTGACATCAGGTGAAATACTGGAGCTACCTAAGGATTTTCAGGAATTACTTACCCGGCTGGAGCTGCATCCGGTGTATGGAATGAACTGGCTGGAGAAGAATGGATATTCTGTAGAAGAGAATACAGAGCTTGTCAGAAGGCAGCCTTTTATACCATATGCATTGATTCTTCCAAGGCAGGAAATGAAGCAGCTTGAGTTACATGGACAGGATATCTGTACGTCCTTTCCCATTCCTATCATTCCAAGAGAAGAACTGGAGCGGACATTGGCACAAGAGCCAACAAGTATGGTCCAATTATCGGGGATAAGCTTCTATTTATGGTTCAATGAGAAATTACTGGATGAAGATGCTTTACGTGTTTTGATCAAGAACAAAGAATCAGAGATGACCAAAAAGCAGAAGCAGCTGGAGAATAAAAAGACTGAGTATAAGGATGCACTCGACAGAAAGCAGATGCTGGAACGGCAAAGTATCACAAAAGAGAAAGTAGAGAAGAATCGTCAGCAGATTACGGATACGGAGCAGGAAATATCAGAAATCGACAATCAGATTATCCACGATAAAGAAGAAATGGACAGGCTGGAACAAAAGAGGAGTGAGCTTGTACAGATTATTCTGAAAGAGAAACAATGCATGGAGTGGAACCAGAGAAGGGCATCAGATTTTGACTATTTCTGCAGGGAATATGACTCATATCTGGAGAAGCACGACACTCTTGAAAAGAATCGAAAAGAAAAGACAAAATATGAAGATAATAAAAAGCAGGCGCAGGATTTACTGGAAAAGTACCGTGAACAGCAGAGGACACTGGAAAGCAGACAGCGGGAATTAAAAGCACAGACTGAAAATATACAGAAGAAGTATATTCTGTATCAGGAGTATGAGCCAATTGCCCTGGAAGGACAGAATAGGCCGGTGTCTGAGATGGAAGCCAGATACGAAGCCATTACAACGAAGATGTCTTTTCAATTACAGGATCTGGAGCATCAACTGCAGAAAACGAACGGCAGCTTGAACAGGGCGAAAGAGGAACTGGCCAGATTACAGCACAAATTTCTCCTCAAAGAAGATGACTGGAGGGAACTGTATTATGATGAAAAAGAAGAAATGCACCAGGAAAGTGTGCTTGCAGAACGGAAGAAGCAGTATAAATTCAAAGAAGCCCAGTGGAATGAACAGGATAAGCAGATTGGTATCATCAGCAGTAAGATAGATGATAAGAATAAGCTGATGCAGGAGCAATGTGGTAAAGAAGAGATATTACCCAAAGAAGAAATACGTACAATTGACTTTGATGGAAGAAGAAACCAGCTTCTCTATCAGATAAAGGAAACAGAACGTGCCCTGAAGCTTACGGAGAAGAAACTGACAAGTGTACAGGAGAATATAGCATCCTTTACAGAATATGATGATTTCGTACAGAAGGAAGAAATCCAATGGGAGGAAGATATTGCGCAGATGGATTCCAAATGTCTGAGAGAGTATGCGGGTATGATCCGGCGCGATTACAGGCATAGCTGCGAGGAAGGTAAGAACAGACGGGATAAAGCAGAAAAAATCCTGAAGATATTATTATGTAAGGAAAAGTATCAGGATGATTTCTATAGGAAACCACTGGATGCCATGATGTCTGTGTCACAATCAGCCCATTTGCTGCTGGCACAGCTTACGACTACACTTCAATCCTATGAAAGCCAGCTGGCAAAACTGGAAGTAGATATATCAATCATAGGCGAGGAGAAGAAGAGGATTGTAGGTCTGTTGGAGGATTATGTAAAAGATGTACACAGCAACATGGGTAAGATAGACAATAATTCCACGATAACAATCAGGGAACGTCCTATAAAAATGCTTCGTCTGCAAATGCCTGAATGGGAAGAAAATGAAGGATTATATCATCAGAGACTGGATGATCTTATCAGTGAGCTGACTCAAAAGGGTGTGGAAATCTATGAAAAGAATGAGAATTCGGCAGAATATATAGGAACGCGCATCACTACAAAGAATATTTATGACACAACTGTCGGAATTAGTAATATTCAGATTAAGCTTTACAAGATTGAGGAGCAAAGGGAATATCCAATCACATGGGCAGAAGTTGCCAAGAATTCAGGCGGTGAAGGATTCCTGTCGGCTTTTGTCATTCTATCCAGTCTGCTGCATTATATGCGTAGGGACGACACGGATATTTTCGCAGATAAGAAAGAAGGTAAGGTTCTGGTCATGGATAACCCATTTGCACAGACTAATGCAGCCCATCTGCTGAAACCGCTCATGGATATGGCAAAGAAAACAGACACACAGCTGATATGTCTTTCCGGACTTGGAGGAGATTCTATCTATAGCCGATTCGACAATATCTATGTGTTGAATCTTGTGACAGCGGGATTAAGAGGAGGCATGCAGTATCTGCGTGGAGAACATACAAGAGGTATTGAAGAGGAGGTCATGGTAACTTCCCAGATAGAAGTGATCGGACAGCAAAGTCTGCTGTTCTGATACTTGTAAAATATTTGCTTGTAATTGGTTAGAAGGTATAATATACTTTGGAATAGATATGCGGTTTTATGCCTGTGCTGCGGTGTGATTCCGCAGGGTAAATAGTATGGCAGCACAGAAATGAGGAGAAAGAATGGATCAGGAAAAGGTAATCGTCATTGATTTTGGCGGCCAGTACAACCAGCTCGTTGCAAGGCGTGTCAGAGAATGCAATGTTTACTGTGAAATATACTCCTACCGGACTGGCATTGAGCAGATTAAGGCAATGAATCCCAAGGGAATCATCCTTACCGGAGGACCAAACAGTTGTTACGAAGCAGACTCTCCGACCTATACCAGAGAGCTGTTCGAACTGGGAATCCCTGTACTTGGCTTGTGCTACGGCGCACAGCTTATGATGCATGTACTGGGAGGAAAGGTAGAGAAAGCACCTGTCAGAGAATATGGTAAGACAGAAGTTATGGTAGATAAGACTTCCCCCTTATTTGAAGATGTTGCATCCACGACAATCTGCTGGATGAGCCATTTTGATTATATTTCCAAGACAGCACCGGGCTTTAGAATCTCTGCACATACAGCAGATTGCCCGGTAGCGGCAGCAGAGAACTGTGACAAGAAGCTCTTTGCAATCCAGTTCCATCCTGAAGTACTCCATACACAGGAAGGTACGAAGATGCTCCATAATTTCGTAAGGGGTGTCTGTGGCTGTGCCGGAACATGGAGAATGGATTCCTTTGTAGAGAATACAATCCGTGATATCCGTGAAAAAGTAGGCGATGGCAAAGTATTGCTGGCTTTATCCGGCGGTGTAGATTCCTCAGTGGCAGCAGGTCTGCTCTCCAGAGCGATCGGTAAGCAGCTTACCTGTGTATTCGTAGATCATGGCTTACTGCGTAAAGATGAAGGTGATGAGGTAGAGGCTGTATTTGGCGACAAGGGTCAGTTCGACCTGAACTTTATCCGTGTCAATGCGCAGGAGAGATATTATAACAAGCTTGCAGGAGTTACTGAACCGGAGCGTAAACGTAAAATCATTGGTGAAGAGTTCATCCGTGTATTCGAAGAAGAAGCAAAGAAGATTGGTGCTGTAGACTTTCTGGCACAGGGAACTATCTATCCCGATGTTGTAGAAAGCGGACTGGGTGGAGAATCCGCAGTTATCAAGTCCCACCACAATGTAGGCGGACTTCCTGACTACGTAGATTTCAAGGAAATCATCGAGCCACTGCGTAATCTCTTCAAGGATGAGGTACGTAAGGCAGGTCTGGAACTTGGTATTCCTGAGAAACTTGTATTCCGCCAACCTTTCCCAGGACCGGGACTTGGCATCCGTATCATTGGTGAAGTAACTGCCGAGAAGGTACGTATCGTACAGGATGCAGATGCAATCTACCGTGAGGAAATTGCAAAGGCAGGACTTGACAGAAGCATCGGACAGTACTTCGCAGCATTGACCAATATGCGTTCCGTAGGTGTTATGGGCGATGAGAGAACCTACGACTACGCCGTTGCACTGCGTGCAGTCAACACAGTAGACTTCATGACAGCAGAAGCAGCAGAAATTCCATTTGAAGTGCTGCAGACAGTCATGAGCAGAATCATAAACGAGGTGAGAGGAGTCAACCGAGTATTCTATGATCTGACGAGTAAGCCACCTGGAACGATTGAGTTTGAATAAGAGCCACAAGTCTTGGAACCCGCTAAACAAGCGGCTTCCGAGACTTTTTCTTTTGCTTTGCTACTAATTTGCTACTAATAGCAACTACTCTTTTTTTATCGTTTTCGTGTGCTTGTCATTAACTTTAATAGCAAGAAATCCTGATGATTGCTGGATTTCTTTTAAATGATCTTTCTTTGTGGCATCTGGATGATTTTCCCTGATGCGGTATTTGGCGGTACTAACGAAGGTCCAAACTGAGGTCGGATTGTTACATCTGAGCCTTTGTTCTGAGCCTGAGGCACCTCACGGGTGATACCTGCTGCTTCAAGCAGAGGGTTATCAGATGGTGGCTCAGGTGTTGGCAAATCTGTTGCCTGCAATGATTCCAGACTATGCACAAGCTCCTGCTGTTTATGTGGAAACAGATGGGAGTATGTGTTAAGTGTTGTGGATACTTTCTCGTGTCCAAGCCTGTCTGCTAACATCAGGGCATCACAGCCCTGATTAATAAGTAAGCTGGCATGCGAATGCCTGATATCGTGGATTCGGATCTTCTTTACACCTGTGTTTTTACAACCTCTTATCATCTCGTGTGAGAGATATGATTTTGTTACCGGGAACAGCCTTTCATCTGCGTCAAGCATATACCTTGACTGGATATAGTCTGATAGCTCCTGGCAGAGAAAATCCGGAATCGGAATCTTTCGCTTACTTTTCCTTGTCTTAGGTGATGTAAATACATCTTTTCCGCCTATCCGCTGATATGTTCTGTTGATGGAAATTAGCTTGTTATCAAGGTCAATATCAGCAGGTGATAGAGCAAGCAATTCACCTTCTCGCATACCAGTCCAGTACAGGATTTCAAAGCATATATACGATAGAGGCTTGTCTTTTACGCCCTCACGGAAAGCAATATATTCATCGTAAGTCCAGTAATCCATTTCCTCAGCCTTCGCTTTTCCGATGGTACCTGCCTTGCCGCAGGGATTGGTGTTGAGATCATAGAACCGCTTGGCGTAATTGATGATGCTGTTAAGCTCTGTGTTAATCTTTTTCAGATAGGTCTGGGAGTAATTATTCGGCGAACTCATAAGCTTCGCCTGCCATCTTCGTACATCAGAGGCTTTGATTTCATTTATCGGCTTGTTACCGAAAAATGGAAGAATATGCGTCTGTAGTACCGCCTTTTTTGTCAGAAGAGTTGACTGCTTAAGTCTTGCAGCCATATCCTCCATATAAATTTCATAAAGGTTTTGAAATGTCATGTCAGGATTGGCAGACTGCTTTTCCAGAAAGTCCCTTTCAAATCCTAAAGCTTCCTTTTTGGTGGCGAAGCCTCTTTTCCACTTCTGTTTCTTGATTCCCTGCCAGTTCGTGTAATAGAACTTGGCGAACCATTTACCAGTTTTTTCATCTTTGTAAGCTGGCATAAATATCATCTCCTTTTTGTAAAATTGTTGTGCAATCATCAAAAGGCTATGATATAATCTACTTGTTCAGGGTGATTATAAAGCCTTCGGGTCAATCACTTACATAGCTTCGGTTATTCCTTTTGCGAGAAGGAGTATGCCGGAGCTTTTTCTTTACTAAAGGTGTAAGCCTGCAATTATTCAGTTTCTGAATCGGTTTCATTATCCAGTCTGGAATCCTTATAATATGCTAACATATCTGATTTCCATGAATCAAACTTTTCTTTTGAAAGCTTTCCTGTCTGAAGCATATTCTTCTTTGTTATCCAGTTTTCCATAAAGAGACAGAAGTCTGCATCATATTTTCCATCACCCTTGCCGTTAACCTTGATCCCGGCAGTCCATTCAGGATTTTCAGGAGGTTTGGTATTGGTAAGCTCAAATGAAAAATCAGTAAGTTCAGTTATGACAAAGAGAGCGTTGATTACATCTGACATAGTGTGGAATTCATATGCCGGATATTCAGCGGTCGTATTATCTTTTGGAGTATTAGTAACTTTTGCAAATAAAAGCTCCTGCCATGGAACATTTAATTCATTTGCAATCTGTTTTAAAACATCTATCTTTAATAGTATTTCACCAGATTCATATTTCTGGATAGTACGTTCTGATTTGCCAAGCCTATGTGCAAACTCCTTTTGCGTGATTTTCTGTGCCCTGCGCTGCTTCTGTATTGCCTTTCCGATTTCCTCAGGAGAAGACATAGTAAGTTTAATGGAATCAGAGAAAGCCATTCTGTTCACCCTCCTTTATATGAAATAGTCCGTTGTAAAGATGCGTATCAGATTGATATTAAATGAAATACGTATCAGTAAGTGACTTGTTTATGATTGTACGATTACTTTATCATAAACAAAAACGAATTGCAAGTGCGTAATTATAAAAAGTTCTATTGACAAATTCTGAAAAGGATATTAAGATAAACACGAACTAAAAATACGGAATAAATAAAGAACAGGATAGCTGCTTTGTGAAAATACGTATTTAAAATAACAATTTATGAAAGGAGGAGCTGCATGAAGGGTATAAATGAAGCATTCATAGATGCAGGTGAGATAAGCCAGATGCTTGGTATCGGGATGACAAAGGCATATGCAATTATAAAGGAATATAATGCAGAGCTTGAGGCAAAAGGTTATTTCACCATGCGGGGCAAATGTCCAAGGAAGTACTTTGAACAGAAAATCTATGGTTACGAAGATTATTACAATCCGGATTATGAGCCGCAGCGTAACCGGAGCAAGGTTGCAGAAGAAATGGATTATGAAACTGCAGTTGGGGATTTTGTGATAAGTGAACAGGATGAAGTGGATATACAGCCTGAAACAAATGGATTGCCGGAAGATGGTGCTGAGATAGCAGAAAATGTAATATCGGATGCGGATGCAATGGCAAAAGAGATAACTGAATAGGCGAAACCAATGTGGGGGCAAAAAGCGCCCCCAAAACCACAAAGTGGGGGCAGAAAGCGCCCCCACTCAAATCAGAGCTGAAAAAGTGTGGGGGCAAAAAGTGCCGTCAAAATGCAAAAGTGGGGGCAAAAAGCGCCCCCAAAACCACAAAGTGACGGCAAAAAGCGCCACCACTCAGATGGGCGATAAAAAAGTTATGGTGGCGGAAAGTGCCATCAAAATGGAAAAGTGGTGGCGGAAAATGCCATCAAAGCAGCAAAGTGATGGCAGAAAGTGCCACTACTTTTCAAATCTGGTGGAACCTCAGCCACCATACCCATAATTGTGGTGGCACATTAACTACCACATATCATATACAGGGTGCAGGTGCTCCTGCCAAGACGGAAAATTATGTAAACGCTGATGCGTTTATATTTTTTCGGGAAAAGGTCCGACCTTTTCCGCATCTTGCAAAACCTGCAAAACCTGTGAACACTATTTTAAGAAAGGATGAAAAAGCAATGGTACAGATAAAAAGAGATTGGTTTGATACAGCATTGAAAAATTACGAAAGGGGAGAAATGTATGGCAGATGGAAAGAGAAGATACAAGTCTGACAGGAAAGATTATAAGATATCTGTGAAGCTGTCGGAAAAAGATATGGATATTCTGAAAGCGGCACTTAAGAGGACCGGAATGACAGCAAGTGCCTATATAAGAGAATTAATCCGGACAGGCGGTAACATTGATATAAGTTATCCGGAAGACAGAGCAAGGGCAATCCGCATCATAGCAGGTATTGCAAATAATATTAATCAGGCAGTAAAGCTTGGCAATTCACAGGGAAAGTTATATTACAGCGATATTGACAAATTGCAGAGCAGTCTGGGTGATGTAAAGAAAACATTCGGGGAGGTGCTGGAAGTATGGCGATTACAAAGATCCTAAATATCATGGAATCGGAAGGCAGAAATCCGGCATCACACCTGAAGAATGCTTTGGAATATATTCAGAATCCAGATAAGACAGAAGAATGTGTACTGGTGGGCGGTATTAACTGCCTGCCGGATACGGCATTTGAGCAGATGGAGGAGACAAAGAATATTTTTCATAAGACGGGTAAAAGGCAGGGCTATCATGTGATCATATCGTTTTCGCCGGAAGAAAAAGTAACTGCAGAACAGGCAATGTACGTACTGGAACACTTTGCGAAGGATGTGCTTGGTGATGATTATGAGGCGGTGTATGCAGTCCATACTGACAGGGAGCATATGCACGGGCATCTGATCTGGAATAGTGTCAGTATGACGACGGGCAAGAAATACAATTCACCTAAAAGCAACTGGAAGAATCATCTCCAGCCTATCACAAATAAATATTGTGATGAACTTGGACTTTCCATAATGCCGGCGGAGTACAGCAGAAATCCGAAGAATATCAGCAGGGACAAATGGGAAAGAGAAATGTCCATGAAAGAAATTATTCTTCGTGATGCCAAGATGTGTGCATATGCAGCCGGGAATGTGGAGCATTTTAAATATCTGATGAAAAGACTTGGATATGTATTCAAGAAAGATGCGTGGATGGAAGTGCAGGCACCGGGATTCCGATATTATCATAGTCTGGCAAAGATGGATGAAATGTTTGCAGAGGATAGGCTTAGACATCATGTAGATATGCCTTGGATGTCAAAGCCTTACTTTTATTCGTCGGATATAAGAGGATTGCATAGGGCGAAACTATCACCATACCAGAAACGATTTTTTGCAACGCTATATAGGCTGAGAATTGTAGAGCAGAAACGATTTGTGGTTGGTGGAGCAAAGTATACGGAAGAATTGAAAAGGTTTCATCAGTTACAGGACGAATATCTGATACTTGTGAATAATGACATCAAAGATATTGTGGAGCTTGTGAATTTCAGAAATAAGCAGGAAGAAAAAATCCAGCAGATTGAGGACAGACAGCATGAAATATACAGAGAAAGCTCAAGCCGGAAACGGAAGATTAAGACAGAAGCACAATATAAGGATTATCAGATGTGGCATGTGGAAGTGCAGGAAGAACTGGACGAGCTTAAGCAGGAAAAAAAGAAGATAAAGAGACGGATACAGCTTGCTGATGGCATTATGAAAGAGGATTTGTATATGGCTTATTATACAGTCTCGGAGGATGAAGAGATTGTTGGTGATAAGGAAATTGAGATACCGGGGATGGAGAAGGATATGCTGGTTGAGAGAACAACGAAAGCGGTTGTTGAGTCGGAGAGAGATGTTGTTGTAATGAATCAGCCTGCTAATAGCCATAATAATGGAAATGGACAAGAGGAGCAAATTAATGTTGCCGGTAAACAACAGATAGATTTAGAAAGAACAGAAATGTCAAAGGTTCACAATCTGTCTGATGAGAATGTGACAAGAATGGACGAAAGTATAACTGATGTAACAGGTAAAAGTGAATTTGTGGAACCTGAAGAAAAAGAGCCTATAGATAAAGTTGGCTGGATTGTCAGGAGAATATCAGAGTTTGGTGGTTATGAAAATGTCAGTGATTCTGATAAGGCTGATATATTTGGATTCGATATTGCTGATGTAAGTGGCAGCATAAGGTTGTTCTCGGATGCAATGAAAAGGCTGGGGATAAAGCTGGATGGTGATGAGCTTTATGAAGAGTTTCAGAAGATTTATGATGAGAGTGTTGATGGAGATGCTGGCAAAGATAAAGCAGAAGATAAGATGTGGAATAGGGGCAGAGGAAGATGATTCCTCTGCATATCCCCGATTCACTTTACGTATCTGAATTATATATTGCAAATCGGGAAACAATCGCAAGAAGTTGCGATTGTTATTGATGATGTAGTGATTCTGTGATATCATATAAAATATGGTACATGAAAACGGAGGTCAAAATGAAAGTATTGGTAATGAATTGTAGTCCTGTAAGAAATGGTGCAACAGCAGAAATTGTTAATATAGTTACTGATTGTCTGGAAAAGAAACATGATGTTAAAAACATATGTATTGATGATTATGATATAAAATTTTGCAAAGGATGTAGAAAATGTCATACTACAGCAAAATGCGTTCAAAAAGATGATGTTGATAGAATAATAGAACAATATGAATGGGCTGATATAGTTATATCTGTGTCTCCATCTTATTGGGCAGATATACCGGGACAATTTAAAGCTTTTATTGATAGATGTACTCCTTGGTGCAATACGCATGAACCACATGCAAAAATAAGTAGTGGTAAGAAGGGATATGTTATCGCATTAAGAACTGGACCTGGTATGAGGGAATGTGAGAGGCTTATTGCAAGCATAGAACATTTTTATGGACATATGGAAATAGAGTGTTGTGACAGGATGGGATTGTGCTCAGTGGAATATAAAGAAGATTTGGAATGTAAAAAAGAAGAGCTTGTGGAATTTTGTAGCAAGATAGATTAAATGAACTGATTAATGATGGTGGCAAGTGTTTTAGTAGGATTGGAGGAGTGACAGTGAAAATGAGTATTAGAGTAGCAATGTTGGAGGATGCACTACTAGTTGCGGAATTGGCAATTCAAATGTGGAAATCACATACTATTGAAGAATTGACACAGGAATTTTACGAATATATTAGTAAAGAGAATGGTACAATTTTTCTTGCTATGATAGATGGATGTGCGGTTGGATTTGCACAATGTGGATTAAGACGTGACTATGTAGAAGGTACAGATTCAAGTCCTGTGGGATATCTGGAGGGCATATTTGTGAAAGAAGAATATAGAAAAAGAGGAGTGGCAAGAGATATGTTAGAGGCATGCCAGAAGTGGGCAAAGGAGCAGGGCTGTGCAGAATTTGCCAGTGATTGTGAACTGGATAATGAAGATAGTCTGAAATTTCACATTAAAATGGGTTTTGTAGAAGCAAACAGAATTATTTGTTTTACAAAGAAATTGAAGGATTCTGTTATTGGTAGACAGGTAACCGTAACTGTTGACAGACCATTAGGTAGTTATAATCTAAATTATAAGGATATGGATTAATACACCAATCACAAAAGGAAGGATTAATACTAATGGAGGAATGGAAAAAGATACAGAAAACATATAAAATAAGAGAACTAATAGGCATAACTGGTATGATTATGTCTTTTGTAATAGGAGCAATTTGTGATTGGAATGTTCTTGTTCAAAGTAATATTTTAATTCCGATTGATGACATAGAAGCATTTTCATTGACTATTATACAAATACAGGCAACAGTCGGAACTTTGATATTTACAATTATTGCATTGATCACAGGTAATATTTCTGATTCTTATATAGGAGTATCAATAAGTGATTTCTATTTGAACTTAAAACCATGGAAATTAACGCAAAAAGTACTTATTGTTGTTTCATTGGGATTGTGTTTGGCAGGCGTGATATTTCATTCTCTAGGCTTATACAATATTGTTTTTTATTTATTTATAGCGACATTAATTGCAATATTAATATCAATACTAGAGATGTACTCTGCCTTTAAGGGAAGAAATAAACAAAATCAAGAAATAGAAGCATATGTCAATTATATGTTAGAAAGCAATATAGAGTATGAGAAAAAATTAATCATATATCAGGATTTTGTTTTGGATTGGAAAAAGGTGGTTGATTTACAGGATAAACAAAGTTATGAAAAGTTCCTTGAAATTTTTGAAAAGTGTATGTCAGTGTTATGGGCTTATAGAACTGATGAAGCTTTAGCGTCTATAGAACAACAATGTTATAGCATATCATATTGCCTTTTGGGATCGGAGAAAAAAGCGTTAAAGGAAAAAGGTCTTGAATTTGTGCAGGAAGTATATGACGTATTATGGAGTTTTATTTATAATTGTATTGCAGAAAAAAGACCACTATTAAATCAATACAAAAGTGAGTTTCCTCTTTTTACAGAAATTTGTAGTGAACTGATACGAAGTATTGATGAAATGAATGTTGAAGAGGTAGAAAAGAGACTTAAGTTTGATAACTTAGCTGATTCGGTATTAAGAGCTGCGATATGGCTTAGATACAACAAAGACAACGAGGTTTATGATAAAGAGGACGAAACAAAATTTAAAAAATATGAATATAATTATCAAAGTGAAATCAGTGAATTAAATTCATTTGCAAAATACATAGGATATTATTTGGAAAAACAGAATAATAAAAATAATATAATTAATCAGCGTGTTTGGGCAAACGTATTAAATAGATGGAGTCTTTTTTCTACCTATAACATTCCAGAAGAAAGAGCAGAAGACTTTTTAAAGGCTAAAGTTAATACCTACTTTTGCTATTGCTATGGAATGATAGTAAATGGACAAGAAAACATTGTAAAGATGGGCTTATATCTTAGTGGAATGAGGAACACTGTTAGATTAGACAATAAATATCAGGCTTTATTATATCTGGTTGTTCATTGTTATATCTATTATTTAGCTGTAAGAGAAAGCGATGATTGTGTTCCAGCGGATATTAGACAATCGGCATTAAATATCTGGGATGACAAAGCTGTGAAGGGGGCTTTTTTAGACTTCCTTAATATGTTGTCAGAAAACTCAGAATGGTTGAATTTAGATATTCTTGATCAAATGTATGGTATAATAGATAGATTTGAGTTGTTTCCTCAATATGGAGCGGCAAAATCTATGATTATTGAGCCTGTAACATCAGATTTTTATTTGTTTTTTATTCTATTTATGTCTCACGAATTTTTCTTGCCAGAGTTACTGGAAAGGAATATTGATGATATGCGAGCATTCAGATATGTTTCGGAGAAAAATGAAGATAAAACAAAAGGAATGCTTGGTAAATTATTTAGAATGATATTTATAGGTAATAAGTCTGAGGAACAAATAGATAAAGAAGTTGATTTGATGTATGACGACCTTGAAAAAATGGTTAAGAAAAAACAAAAGGAAAGATACATCAGATTAGCAAAAGAAGCACAAGAGAACTATGAATCAAGAATAAATGAGGAAGAGATATGTGAAAAAATTAAAGATGATACCATTAAGAACATAAAAGAAAAATTTGCTCCAATCCTAATTGAGAGTGATGAAAAAAATGGAATCGTAGATGTTAATTTATTAAACTTAATTGATTATACTAGCTCAATGGGAACCAAAAACAGTACGAATGGATATTATTCACATATGGATGGAATGTTCTTGTTTGGTATTGCAAGATTTTTATATCAAAGGGGAGTTGTTGAATTTAAAAAGAGATTTGACGATTTTGCTGATGATAAAGAATTTATGGAATACTTAGCAGCAAATAATTTTCATTTACTTCTTGGATCACAATATATTTTGAAAAATAGGGATTATAGAATTAGTGCTGAGTACAAAAGATTTTTGGAAGATTATGAGACAATATACACAACTGTTTTGCAAGATGGTATCGCGTTGAGAAGGAATTCTATACAGGTGTGCTTGCATGATATTAATGTCTCAATCCATTCTCCAAGTATAAAAGAAGAAAATGTAGAATATGACAGGGAAACAGGAAAATATTACTATCCTATTTTGAATGGACTTCCGATAGATTTTGATGAAGATGAACTTAGAGAATTCCTCTATAATAATCGCAAAGTTATAAACGTAACTGCAAAAATATCTATACAAGTAAATGAAAAGCCATGTGGAACTGTTTTCACTGGTAGAAAAAGAGGATAATATTTGTTAGATGTAGAGGAGTTATAGTGATATTGGAGGCGGATATGGTGATAGAAAATGCTATAAAATATGTAAAACAGATATTTGCAGATGATTGTAGTGGGCATGACTATCATCATACTATGAGGGTTTATCGTTTGGCTATGCAGATTGCAGAGCAAGAAAATGCGGATATGTTGATTGTGCAGTTAGCAGCCTTATTACACGATGTAGATGATGTTAAGCTTTCACCGGAAACACACGATACTAAGAAAAATGCAGTTAGATTTATGAAAAATAGTGGCGTAGATGATAAAGTTATAGCTTCTGTGTGTAAGATTATAGATGAAGTTTCTTTTGTAGGAACGGATTCAGTTGTACCAAGCACATTAGAAGGAAAATGTATACAGGATGCGGACAGACTTGATGCTATAGGAGCTATTGGAATTGCAAGGACATTCGCATATGGTGGTAGTAAAGGAAGAAGAATACATGATCCGGATATAAAACCTATGACTAATATGAATAAGGCGGATTATAATCAGAACCATAATTCTACAAGTATTAATCACTTTTATGAAAAACTCCTGCTGCTTAAAGATATGATGAATACTGAAACTGCAAAGAAAATGGCTATGCATAGACAAGCTGTTATGAAGGAGTATCTTGTAGAGTTTATGGCAGAATGGGAAGGAGAAAAGTGATATGTTGGAAGTTAAATTTTATGATACGGTAGATGATTCACTATTGAAATTTGCAGTAATTATTTCGCAGAGCAATGGCAAATGGGTGTTTTGCAAACATAAGGAACGAGATACCTATGAGGCTCCGGGAGGTCATCGTGAAGTTGGAGAAGATATTTTGGAAACTGCTAAGAGAGAACTTCAGGAAGAAACAGGTGCCATACAGTTTAATATTAAGCCAATATGCGTTTATTCCGTCACGGGTAAGAATAGTGTAAATGAGAACGGTGAGGAAACATTTGGATTATTATGTTTTGCGGAGATAAGGGAATTTTCAGGTCAGCTGGATAGTGAGATGGAAAAGGTTGTACTTATGGATGAGTTGCCACAAAACTGGACATATCCGTTGATTCAGCCTAAATTGATTGAAAAGTATATGCAGATAGAAAAGCAGTCTTATAGCCAGATACAGTTGTCAGCAAAACAGACTATAGAATACATAAAGAATACTATCAAGCCGGGAATGAATTTACTTGAGATTCGAGAGTTATCTGAGGAAAAACTGTTAGAGTTGGGTGCAGATTCGTTCTGGTATTGGGATGTTGGTGCATTTGTATTTGCAGGAGATGAAACAACTGTTTCTGTATCTGGTAAGCAGTATGTAACTTCGGATAGAGTTATAGGAAACAACGATATAATAACCATTGATTTAAGTCCACAGGTGGGGAATATCTGGGGAGACTATGCGAGAACTATTATTGTAGAAAACGGCATGGTTGTAGAGGATATAGGGCTGATTGAAAATCCGGAATGGAAAAGCGGTCTCCAGATGGAAGAGAAATTACATGCAGAATTGTTACGTTTTGCTACGAAGGAAACAACCTTTGAGAAATTGTACTATCATATGAATGAGTTCATAGTGGAAAATGGATTTGTTAATCTTGATTTTATGGGCAATCTGGGACATTCCATTGTAAAAACCAAAGGTGATAGAGTTTACATTGAAAAAGGTAATATGACCAAGCTTGGCGATGTAAAGTATTTTACATTTGAACCGCACATAGCATTTCCAGATTCAAAGTATGGATATAAAAAAGAGAATATTTATTACTTTATCGAAAACGGGTTGATGGAACTTTAAGATATAGATTGGGTTGAAAAATGATTAGAGAAGTAAACAAAAATGATTTAGATGAAATATTACAGCTTTACCTATATCTTCATGAGAAAAGCATTCCAGAAGATTCAGAGCAGTTAAGAAATGCATGGGAGAATATTATAAATGATGTCAATCATCATTTGATTGTTTGTGAGATTGATGGCAAGGTTGTGGCATCCTGCGTATGTGTGATTATTCCCAATCTCACAAGAAATGTTCGTCCATATGCATTTGTTGAAAATGTGGTAACACATGGGGAGTATCGAGAGAAAGGTTATGCTACAGATTGCCTAAATTTTGCTAAGAAAATTGCAGAAGAGAATCATTGTTACAAGATTATGTTGCTTACAGGTTCAAAGGAAGAAGGTACATTGAATTCTATCGAAATGCCGGTTATAACAGTTCTGACAAGACTGCATTTATACAGTGGATTGATATGTAAAATAAGGAGCAAGATTATGAAAAAATGAGCCTTGCGACACCATGAGCTTGCTCATATGGTGCCATAAGGCGAAAATAGCAAGGAGACGAAGACAACGTGATATATGAATTAGCAAAGCCAGAAGATATACAGGCTGTGTACAATGTGGTGCAGCATACAATAAAAACAATATATCCGAAGTATTATCCAATGGAAGTAGTAGATTTTTTCTGCGGACATCACAGTGAGGATGCTTTAGAAAAGGATATTAAAAATGGTTATGTAAGTGTGCTAAAAATAGATGGAACAATCGTAGCAACAGGTTGTTTTGTGGATGATCACATTACAAGAGTTTATGTCCTTCCGGAACACCAGAAAAAGGGATATGGCACTTTTATTATGAAAAATATTGAAGAACAGATTGGCGAAAAATTTGATAAGGCATATCTGGATGCGTCACTTCCGGTGGCAGCCCTTTATGAAAAGCTTGGATTTGTGAATGTAATGCATGAGCGTTATCCTGTAGAAAATGGAGTGATACTTGCGTATGAAGTTATGGAAAAGGAACTTCATAAAATCTCGACAGATATAAATTATGATGGAAGAAAATTTATCCCCAAAATGAATTCTGAAAACGGTGAGGTTGGTGAACAGACCAACTTTACATATCATCAGAATGGAAATCTATTGTGGGATGAATATAGCGGTGGAGATATATTAAAAGGTTCGTTGATTGGATCGGTTTTATGTAATGGGAAACTTGATTTTGTGTATCACCACATGAATCAGAATATGCAAATAAAGACAGGTAAGTGCCATAGTGTGCCAACTGTACAAGAAAACGGGAAAATAGAACTTTCTGAAAAATGGCAATGGACAAGTGGAGATTATTCTAAAGGAGAGTCTTTGTTAGTTGAGGTGTAGGATGTTAGAAAGATTTGAATATAAAAGAGCAACAATGGAAGATATCGACGAATTGGTAAGAACAAGGATTATTGTCCTTCGTGCAGCAAATAAGTTGTCAGATGATGAGGATATGTCCGTTGTGGAGGAGGAATCATATGCATATTATAGGCGTGCGTTGGAAACCGGAGAGCATATTGCATATTTGGTGTATGATAACGGAAAGTTTATTGGAGCGGGCGGTGTAAGCTTTTATCAGGTTATGCCGACCTACCATAATCCGACCGGTAAAAGGGCGTACATTATGAATATGTATACGGCATCGGAATATCGGAGACAGGGGATTGCATTTCATACATTAGATTTACTGGTAAAGGATGCGAGGAAACAGGGCATATCACAGATTACTTTAGAGGCGACAGAGATGGGACGACCTTTGTATGAGAGATACGGATTTGTAAAAATGGAAGATGAAATGGAGCTGAAGGTATAAATAATTAAAATAGAAAGCAGGTATAGCATGAGAAACAGATATATAACAGAAGAATGCAATAAAATACTTAATTTTTGGAAATTGGAAGAATATTTTACACCATCGGATTATCCCGAATTGACTTTAACAATAAAAGAGGGAAAACAAGATATTCCGTTTGATGCATATTATAATGCTTACAGTACAAGAAGTTTACCATTAAAAGAATACAAGGCACATAATGAGTATTTGAGCAAAAAACATAAATCTGATGAGAAGTTGTATAATCGTGCAAATGTTTATTGTGGCTGTTACAAAATTAAAACCTTTGTGGAAAAAATGGCTGAAAAATGTAAATTAGATATGGAAAAATATTCAGAGATAAACGAATTGTCAGGTAGATTTTATATTTTCTCAGTTCAGATAGACTTAGATGGAAAACTTACAGAGGAAGGTGTGCAAATCAGTCCTTTCTTTTATGCTGTACTTTGTATGATAAAATCAGAAGACATAAATGTTAATATTATGCAAGAAGACATATGCAAGTTAAATGAAGATGTAAATGAATTACTTAAACAGAATGATATACAAATACTGGAGTTTACAGACATAACGATAGTTAAAAATATTGTGTTTGACAAATTAGGAGTTGAGAATGAAAGTCAAGTAGGGTTAGAAGGTGCCTCGGATAAGGTTTATGCATGCAAAGGTTTAAAGAAAGAAGATGAAACGAGTGACTTTTTTAGCTTTTACTTGGACGAAATAGAAAGAATTCAAAAAAACTATAAGAATAATGAGCATGTAATAAAATATACCACCTCGTTATTGTCTGATAATCAGAAAAAGATAATGATAGACAGCGATGTTAATGCCATGAAAAAATGGTTAGAAGTAGATAGATTTCCACTGGCAAAATACCCATCAAAGTTCTCACCGACATTAATGCAGCAATTAGCTATAAACATAGCTATATCAGAAAAGGATAGATATGAAAAAATATTCTCAGTAAATGGACCTCCAGGAACGGGGAAAACAACACTTTTGAAAGAAATAATAGCGTCAAATGTTGTGCAATTGGCAGAAGTTTTAATTAAATATGGGATTGATGGTGATAATTTTGTTTCTCGAAAAATTGAGTCTGCATCAAATGCTAGTTATATAGAAAAATATTATGAAATACCAGAAGAAATTGTTAAATTTGGAATTATCGTTGTATCAAATAATAATGGAGCAGTAGAGAATGTAACGCTTGATTTACCGAAATCTGGTGACATGGAAAAAGAAAAGACGAGGACAGATTATTTTGATAGGAAAATAAATAGGGAAGTGTATTTTTCAGCTGTGGCAGATAATCTTTTGGGAGAAGAAGGAAGTGCATGGGGATTAATATCGGCTCGTATGGGAAGAAAGTCCTATGTTGCTGAAGTGTTAGAATCTTGTGTATTTGCTAGAAAAAATGATGATTCAAATAAAGTGACATTGGACCTGGCAAGGGTTGATAGTATTTCGTGGAATGAAGCTATAGAAAAATTTAATATAGCCAAAAAAAAGGTTTTATCATTAAGAAAAGATATCAAAAATGATCAGAAACTTTTAGTGGATTTTTATCAGGAAAAAGAGAACTTAGCTAAGAGAAAATGGGAATTAAAACAGTTGACTATAGAAAAAGAGCAGCTAAATAAAAAGTTAAATGAGGTAAAAACGGAATTAGAAAATAATGAAAAGGAGACTTTAGAGCAGGAAGAGGAAATCAAATATATTAAAGAGCATAGCTCTATTTTTAAGAAACTACTTATCCTTCTGGGGTTAGGAAAAATAGGTAGACATGTTGCTGAAAAACAAAAATATGTCGATGAGTTAATAATACAGCACGAAGACATTAAGCGTAGGTATAGTTTGACCAAGAGAAATACAGAAGAAGTATGTGGAAAAATTGAAAATCAATATAGCATAATCTCTACTCTAGAAAAGAAAGTACAGATACTTGAGGAAAAAGTATATGGAAATAATGAGTCATTGAAAAACAAATACAAAAATAATTTTGCGGATAGATATTTCTATGAAAATATTAAGGAATCTGAAAATTCACAGAATGCATGCCCATGGACATTTGACGAATATGATATGGCTAGAGAAGAATTGTTTTATGCTTCATTACAGGTGCGAAAAGCGTTTATTTTGAATTCGCCATATATAAAAAGAAATCTGTTTGTATATCAGGCATATAACAATGGAAAATATACAATAGCAGAAAAACAAGAGATGTTTCCACATTTGTTTAATTCCTTGTCAGTAGTGATACCTGTACTCTCTTCTACATTTGCATCAGTTGGAAGGTTTTTAAAACATGCAGGAAATATGAGCTTAGGCATGCTAATAATTGACGAATCGGGACAAGCTATGCCACAGTCTGCTTTAGGCGCACTTTATAGGACAAGGCAAGCAGTTGTTGTGGGAGACCCATTACAAGTGGAACCTGTTGTAACAATTCCTAAAGTGTTAATTGATATACTTGCTGATAGTACAGGAGTAGCAAATGAATACAAGGTGATTGAAAATTCAGTTCAGACTTTAGCAGACAATATGAATGAGTTTAACGGTATGATTGGAGAAAGACAGGTTGGTTGTCCGTTGGTTGTTCATAGAAGGTGTATAGAGCCAATGTTTTCTATCTCAAATATGATTTCATATGACAATAGAATGTTCAATAAAACGAATAAAAAGGAAGATTATTTAAAACAAGAACAACCATTTTTGATAAAAAAATCAGGATGGATAAATGTTGAAGGAACAGAAAATGGTAGCAAGGATCATTTTGTAAAAAATCAAGCAGAGAGAGTATGTCAATTATTGGAAAGTGCACTACATATATATACTGATTTATTTGACACAGACGATAAGATCTTTATAATTACACCTTTCAGAACAGTGGCAGAGTCAATGCGTAAATTTGTAGTTGGTTATTTTTCAGCAAAAGGAAATGACAAGGAGGTGTTGAAAAAATGGACGAAAAAATGTGTTGGCACAGTGCATACTTTTCAAGGTAAAGATGCTAATGAAGTGATTTTTGTATTAGGTTGTTCAGATAAAAGTGTAGGTGCAATGAATTGGGTAGTAAAAAAGGCTAATATACTTAATGTGGCATGTACGAGGGCAAAATACAGAATAGCCTTTATTGGAAATTTAAATGATTGGAAAAATAGAAGATATTTTAGGGAGTTTATTCCCAAATTTATTGACACGATAGATATGTAGAATATATACAATGTGAAGATGGAATAGGAGAAATTATCATGGCTGTATCTTATAAAAGATTATGGAAATTATTAGTGGATAAAGAAATGAGCAAATCGGATTTACGTAAAAAGGCAGAAATTGCCCCTAACACAATGACAAAGCTTCGCCGTGATGAAGAGGTGAGCCTAACAATTCTTAGCAAAATCTGCAAAACTTTATATGCAGACTTTGGGGATATTGTAGAGTATGTACCGGATGCAGAAATATGGGATTTGTATAATGAGAACCGAGAGCTTCTGGGAAAAGACCATATCAGAGGAGAACAGTTACCGATAGACGGATACCATCTGGTGGTGTGTGTGTGGATTCGTAATTCTAAGGGACAGTATCTTATCTCGCAGCGTTCCGCAAATAGACCAACATACCCTTTGATGTGGGAATGTGTAGGCGGTTCGGTTGTGAAGGGAGAAGATAGTTTACAGGGAGCAATTCGAGAGGCAAAGGAAGAGGTTGGCGTTGATTTAATGCCGGAAAATGGACAAGTTCTTTTTACAAAGACACGAAAAATCATTAATGGAAAAATTTATAATGATATTATGGATGTTTGGCTGTTTGAATATGATGGAGAGGTTGATTTGGGTAATGCAACAACAGATGAAGTGGCGCAGGTTGCATGGATGAACAGGGAGCAGATAAAAGAATTGTTTGATGCAAATATGTTTGTGGAGACGTTGGAATACTTCTTTACGGAAGTGGACAAGTAGTAATTTGGAAAGTTGGTGAATATATGAAGGAAAAAGAACATCAATCCATAGAGTGGAAGGAATCATGGCAAGATGAGTATTTAAAATGGATTTGTGGATATGCCAATGCCTACGGTGGAACAATATACATAGGTACGGATGACGATGGTAATGTTGTAGGTATTGATAATGCAAGAGATTTATTAGAGCGAATTCCTAATAAAATTACAGACACAATGGGAATCATTGCAGATGTGAATTTGTTATATAAAGGCAAACTTGAGTATCTGCAGATAATTGTTGATAAATATCCATCTTTAATAAGTTTTCGTGGAAAATATTATTATCGTTCCGGAAGTACCATGCGTGAAATTACTGGAAAGGAATTGGAAAGGGCTTTGTTAAAAACGCAGGGAAGAACATGGGATGGTGTGCCTCTACCAAAACTGACAGTAGCTGATTTAAAGCAGGATGCAATACAGTTATTTAAAGATAAGGCAGTGAAAAGAGGAAGGCTTACAAAGGAAGAAGTCAGTGTGGAAGATACTATATTGATGGATAACCTGCATCTGATTGATGAAGATGGATATTTGATAAGAGCAGCAATGCTTGCGTTTTATAAAGATCCAGAGAAGTGGGTAACAGGTTCTTATATCAAAATCGGATATTTTGGAAAATCAGATTCGGATTTGGTGTACCAGGATGAGGTGCACGGTCCTTTGATAGAGCAGGTAGATAAGACCGTTGATTTAGTTTATACAAAATATATGAAGGCATTGATTGATTATGAGGGAGTCCAGAGAATTGAGCAATTTATGTTTCACAAGGACGCATTCCGTGAGATTTTGTTGAATGCAATTGTTCATAAGGATTACAGTAGCTGCAATCCAATCCAGATTAGTGTTTATGAGGATAAGATATATATTTGGAACGATGGTGAGATGCCTCCAAATCTGGATTCTACTGACAAATTGTTTATGAAACATTCATCAAAGCCTTTTAATCCGAAATTGGCTAACGTCTTTTTCAAAAGCGGTATGATTGAAGCTTGGGGAAGAGGATTTGAGAAGATTAGGGAAGCCTGTGCGTTGTATGATGGACCATTGCCGGAATACGAGATTAATGAGGCTGGAATTATGGTTCTTTGCAAGGCTTGTGATAGGTATTTGAGGTTGTTGAGAGATGATGGTCAGCATCCTGACCATCATCCTAACCAAAATGGTCAGGATGTGAATAAGCTGATTATCGATTTTTGTAAAGACCCGAAGTCGGTCCAAGAAATAATGGATGAATTTGATTTTGATAGCAGGACAAGCTTTAGAAGAAAGTATTTAACTCCTATGCTGAAAAATGGTGTGTTAAAGATGACTATACCGGAAAAGCCATCAAGTAAAAATCAGAAATATTTTTCGTGAGAAAATAACCTAACCACATCTTAACCAATGTGGTTAGGATAAGAATACAAGAATTAAGAGAGAAGGTAATTGACGAATGGATCTAATGGCGGCAATTGGATTGCTTAGCTCTATTGTTACTTTAGAAGAGGCAGGAAGAAGCTGGGTATTAATTGTAAAAGACAAGTTAAAAAGAAAAGAGATTGATATCAATAATTGGGATTCAGATGATCCTTTAGTTCAGGCTTGCCTTGATAGATTTAAAACTGATATGGGGGATAAATATAAGGATCATATTTTTTCAGAGGAAGAAATACAAGAAATCATTCGGGGCTTTTTTGAGCAGAATAGAGAGCTGCGTATAGGGAATGAGGAAAAGAAGCAAATGACTCAGATTATTGAGGATATTTTATACGCATATAATGAGCATACGAAGTCCCTTATGTCAAGCGGTGAAAGAACACTACATAACACGCTATCATCGGATTTTTCCAAGATAATGGATAAGCTGGGGGTGATAGAAGAACAACCTCGTAAGGAAAACATTAAAAAGTTTTTGCGTGCGATTGAAATAAGTAAAGAAATTGAACTTGAAAATATTGAAGAGCTTATTAACGGTGAATATGAAATTGACAGGTCAGAAATTATTGAAACGATACAGGCAGGACGAGAAAAATTAGTATCGATACAGGGAAATGCTGGTTCTGGTAAATCAGTTGTATGCAAAAAACTATTAAAGGGAAAAGAATACGTATTAGTCACGCGAGCAGAGAATTTGTCTACTGGAAAGAAAGTAAACGAATTGTGGGATTGTGATGTAGAGGATGCAATCCTGTGGTTAGAAAATAAACCGCTGTATATATTTATTGATGCTATCGAATTTATTGCAGATTGTGGTGACAATGCATTTCCGTTGTTGCAGGAGATATATAGGCTTGCAGATAAATACAGCAATGTATATATTATTACTTCGTGTAGAACTACTGATAGTTCTGCGTTTATGAAGATTAATACAAAATATAGAATCAAAACATACGAGATTCCGGATTTGACGAAAGATGAGATTGATAAGGTTGCTAAAAATTATCCCATTATTTTATCCTTACAGCAGAATAAAAAATATTCGGATTTATTATGTGTGCCATTTTATCTTAATTTAATTGTATCGGGAGGATTTGTAGAAGAAAATATTAACGACGAGAATAATTTTAGAAATCTCATATGGGAAAGAATCATCTGTTTAAAAGACAAGTGCAGAAAATATGGTGTGTCACAAAGTGATGTTAGAAAAAATGTTGAGCGTATCGTTTTTGAACGTTCTAGAAGTTTTGTTGTTGGTGTTGATAGTGATATTGTAGATAGCGATATTCTAGAAGCATTGAAATCAGAAGAAATTATTGTTAAAAGCAAGAATAAGATACGTTTGAAATATGATATTTTTGAAGATATTTGTTTTGAACGATATATAGATAAAGCCTTCGATGCATGCCATGGATCGTATAATAATTTTTTTGATGAAATAGAGAAAATCGGACGTTGCATATATAGGAGATACCAGATTTGGATATCAAATAAACTGTTTGTACAGGAGGCTCGCGAGAAATTTGTATATACGCTGTTAACCGATAATAGTATTCAAGTAAATTGGAAAAAACAAACAGAAATTGGGATAGTTAAATCAAAATATTGTGGATTGTTTTTTGAGGAATTTCGTGAGTTGCTCAATGAAAAAGTGATTTCAGATTTGATAGATATAACAAACTTATATGCATTTGAGGCGAAAATAAATCATTCACCAACATTAATAATGAATGTAACACCGATTGGAGCTGCACGTGAATATTTAATTGGAATAGTTTTTGAGGAACGAATAAGTTTAGAGGATAATAGATCTTCTATTATTAAGCTGTGTGATGATTATGCAAATTGTTCTTATAAAACTACGGAGACTGGAGAAAAAGCATGTAAAATAATAATTGGATATATTGACAAGCTAATAGAAAAGAGTAAAGAGGAGAAATCATATTATCAACATGATGAAGAGATTGTACAGCTTTTCCTTATAGTCGCAAAAATGGCAAAAGCATCTAAGGCATGGCTGAGAGAATTTGTTGAAAATATGATAGTGGAATATTGTTCTGAAATTAGTAGAAGGGAGAGTATTGCTGAAGAGATTCTAAAGGCAGTAGTGAAAAAATGTCCTATTTCATTTGCTATGGAATTACCAGAATTAGCGTGTAGATCAGCGGAAACATTATGGAGACAAAGAGTGTCAAGAAAGCATTTTGCATATGATGGATATGACTACAATAATGTGAGAGCGTATGGTCTATCTGACAATGCAGATCACTTCGATAATAATGAAAACGGCGTATATAATAACACTTTTCTCTGGTATGTTATGAGATGCGACTTCATAAAAGGCTTAGATTGGGCAATAGCATTTATTAATAATGCAGTACAGACGTTTGCAGAGAGTAAACCAGATGAGATAACAAATATAGACATTTATTTTTCAAAAGAAAACAAGAAAAGAGGGTATTGGGGTAATGAATGGTTGTGGATGGCAGATATTATGGAACATAACCTTCCGGTGGTATTGACGGACATTGTTTTTGTAATAAAGAAGACAGTTATTAATACTATGAGAAATTCTTCTGATAGTGCATATATTAAGGGTTTGGCAGAATGTGTTAAGAAAAATATATATGAAAAGGCAAACAACATATTGCTTTTGTCTATTATTGAGGCTATCGGGATGAATTATCAAAAAGAAATGCCGGGATATGCAATAGAATTAGCATCGAGCATGGAATTAATATATTATGATATTTATCGTAGTGGAGAATTTATGTCTAATCCGATAAAAGAACTGTTGGAAAAACACATACTGCTATCGGTGGGAGTTCCAGAAATAACCGGACGATATGAGAAAGACGAAAAGTGTGCATGTAATTTACAACAATATTTTGCTAATTCATATCTTTATGGAGATGCTGGAATAAAAAACAGATGTCATGTTATTTTAGATTACTTATATTCTATTTACGATGAAAAAACTCATCCTAATGAGAATTTGCAGATTCAAAAAATGGATTTTCGCAATGCTGCTGTGACAAAAATAGATGAAAAGACAATAATGATTGAACCGCAGATCAAGGGAGAAGCACAAAAGATTGTTAAGAATAATGAAGATGCAAACGAACCAATATTGCAGTTGAACAAAATTATAAATCATTTGTTAGAGGATATTAATGATAAAAAGGCTAATGCTGGTCAAGTTATTACAGTGATTGATATTCTTTGTGAAAAGATGAAAGATGATTATCGTATTGAAATGCAGTTCGAGAAAGTATTTGTAACATTTATCGCGTCTGCATTGATAATGTGCGATATTACGGATGAACAGCGAAATAAACTAGTCGAAGAATGGATTAAGCGTGTAAAGAAAATATTTTCAAACCAATCTTATGTTGCAGAAGTTAATATGGTAATTGTATTGTGGGAACAATTAAATAAGAATATAAATAATGATCTTAAAAAGCAGATTTTGATAATGATATTAGAGAGTATTGTTAATGATGAAAAATCAGGATTGATTAGTCAATTGGCAGAATTAACATATTATTTTTTGGGAAAAAATAGGAATTATGCAAGTAGGGTTTTTAATACAATTATTATGCTTGCAGAAGATGAAATGAATCACCAGAAGTTTAATGCTGTATATATAAAAAATCATAATGATGCTGAGTATGAATTCATTCCTAATATGGTTCCTAAATTACGTGGCGTGGATTATTGGATTAGAGAAAATAAGGGGAATGAATATCAAAATAAGAGGTCTGAAATAATTCAAGAATATTTGTATGATGGTAAGGGGGGAGATCTTTCTGAGTTTGATATCAGTAATTATGATATAGACCTTCTCTGTAATATTGCATGTTGTGGATTGGATACAGAAGATGAGGAATTTGCCATAGTTATTAGTTCGATTGTGCAATGTATGATTGAAATATGGCATAAAAACTGTAAAGAAATGCGGGCTCATGAAATAATTGACACATTTCAAGAACATAAAGTATCCTCTTATTTTCAAAGAGAATTGAATATTATAGGACGAAATCCAGAAGCTGTTTATGATATTCTGTTTAAAGGAACTGACTTTTCGATATTTACCAGAGATACATTGGACTTTTATGAAGATGTTCTTAGTGGCTTTTTGGTGTCATATGTTGATGGATTTAGGGAGAAGGGGAAGAGAGATGACATTGAGAAGAAGATTCGAATTCTTGAAACTTATGTAAATAGTATTCCAGAGGACTATGTAAGAAATATTCTTGAAAAGAGATTGTTCCTTTGTAAAGGAAGATATAGCAGATGGGATGTAAACAAAGTAAAGGCAGAATATAGTTATAAAGATAAGTGCTTTCTGAATGTACAGATTGAGAAGTATGGATCCAATCATTTGAATGATGTTCTATACACAGTATATTTGCTCAATATAAGTGAACTCTTACCAGAAATTTTGACATCTATTAGTGCATGCTTTACAAAAGCTATTAGAAATAGCAAAGAACAGTTTGCAAAAGAAATAATAGATTCACAAGTGATAGTTGATATGATTATCTTAAAATCCTTTATATTCTATAGCGATGAAATAAAAAAGGATGAGAAGCTGATCAATGCATATGAGGACATACTATTAGCATTGACAGAAATAAGAAATGAGAAGGCTGCTGTACTATTAGATGAATTTCGAATTCATTGATTTGAATGTAAAGATTGGAAGATAGAATTGGGATGTTAAAAGGAATTGGACGGAGTTATATCGTTGGATGATTTGGAAGAAATTAGTGATAATTAAAAAAGGCAGTGAAATATATATTAGAGAAATGGTAAATCTTAGTCTCACCAGTCTCAAATTACTATGAGACTGATGAGACTAAGAAGAGACTAACTCAATAGAGTATTTCCTCAACTGGGGGAAAAATTAATTAAATTCATTCATAGCATCTACATAATCCTGTAATCCGTTTTCTTTCAATGCCAGTTTGGCATATAGCAGCGGGGTTTCCTCTGCCAGCCGGTATAGATATACAATATCAGTCGGATCGTCAAAGATAACGGAGGAATTGCATTCCTTGCAACGGATAACAAGAATTGCGTTCTCTCCGGTATTGACGATAATGGAGTCTGTGGTGAGTTCATACATACCGAACTGAAAATTAAGATTGTTGTTCATGGCAGTCTCCCTCCCACAGATATTTTGCACCATCCAGCAGGTCGATAATAGCTGTTAGCATATTAGTGTATTCGATTTGTAATTCCTTGATGGCTTCCGAAGAAGGAAGAGTATCGGGAGTGCGGTCTGGTGAGGTAAATGCCTTTTGCATTTCAAGTAATTGCAGATAAAATGCATTCACAGTTTGCACCAGAGGATAGATGTTTTCTTTCTTGCCAACAACGCAGATACGATTGTAGATGCATGAACGGACGAAGTAATCTTTCTTCATCAGTCCACTGGCAAGGATACGGGCTTCAATTTGTTTCCTTTCAGCGTCAGTGATTCTGAAGCTGATGGTTGGGTTTTTATGTTGATTGCTCATGGTAATGCTCCTTTTGTTTTGGCTGTGGCAGCAGGCGTAATAGATAACCTGACAGCCACAGGAATTTATTCATTTCCAATGAAATATCATCCTATTGAGGATCCAGAGTATTTTAGTAATAGAGATTATATTGGGGAACATTGGAATAGAAAATTCATAAGAACAATACAAGCTGTTTTGAACTCAACCAAAGGAAAAGTGGGTAAGGGATTGTCTTTTTTTAAAAAGGCATTTGGTGCTGACGAAGAAGAATTTGAAAAATTATTATATATGCCAGAGGCAATGATTATATATCGTTTGTATTTTGAAGATACAGGTATTACGCAAAAGTGGTGGGAGTGTTTTTGTAGTTTAAATGAAAATCAGTTAACACAAGCAAAAGAAATAATTCATACTAATATTTTTGATTCATATGAAGAAACAATCTCAGATCCAAAAGTGTTAGAATTATTGTCTTTTTACAAAATAACTAGAGATGATGCTGAAAAAGCTATGAAAAGATAATATGTCAGTGAAAATTAGTATGAAATTGTTTTAAGATAATAATTGTAAAGGAATGGAGATGACACTATGGAACTTGAAATGAATGTAGAAGATTTATTAAACAAAAGAAAATTAGAATCAGACCGAATAGAGTTTAAGACTGGGTGGAATCCTGATGATATCTACCATAGTGTCTGTGCATTTGCGAATGATTATAATAATGATGGCGGAGGTTATATTGTTGTAGGTGTTGAGGAAGAGAATGGTGTTGCCAAGCGTCCGGTAAAGGGCTTACCTGAATATATGTTGGATTCAATACAGAAAGATATGTTGGGTTACAATAATTTGATTTCTCCTCCCTACTTTCCACAGGGAATACCAGCAGAAGTGGATGGGAAATGGATTTTTGTAATTGTTGTCAGAACAGGACAGCAGCGACCTTATAAATCACCAGAGCACGTAACAAGTAAGAAAGAGAAGAAGTACAATTATTATATTCGTTATCAGACAAGTTCTGTTAAGGCAAATAGTGAACAAGAGCGAGAACTGATTAATATGTCAGATCAAACCCCGTTTGATTGTAGAGCAAACCATAAGGCAACATTTGAGGATATTTCACCGGTGCTGTTAGAAGATCATTTGAGAAAAACTGGTAGTAAGCTTGCTAAACAGGTAAGGGAACGTGGTGTTGAGGAAATACTTAATGATATGCAGCTATTGGTTGGTCCTCCAGAACTCAGATATATTCAGAATGTGGCAATTATGATGTTCTGTGAGCATCCAGAAAAATTCTTTGGATATACTTATGTACAGATGACCTCTTTTCCTGAAGGAAGCGTTGAAAATCCAAGTATTAGTGAAGATTTCCCTAATATTACAGGTTCGGTGCCTCAGATGATTCAGGCAACAATGGAAAGATTTCGTAATTTGATTATTCGAGAAAAGGTAATTAAAGTACCAAATCAGATGGAGGCATTAAGGATATTCAATTATCCATATCAGGCAATAGAGGAGGCTGTGGTAAATGCTTTTTATCACAGAGATTATATGTCCTTTGAACCAGTAACTATAGAGATAGAGCCGGATTGCATAAATATTATGAATTTTCCGGGGATAGACAGATCTATTTCAGAAAAAACGATAGCTGAGGGAAAGAGATTTGTTTCGAGATATTATAGAAATAGACGACTTGGAGAGTTTTTAAAAGAACTGGATTTATCAGAGGGACATTCTTCTGGCATACCAACAATACAGGAAGAACTTGAGAAGAATGGCTCACCAAGAGCGGAGTTCTTTACGGATGAAGATAGACGAGCTATGAGAATAAGAATTCCAATCCACCTGGCATTTTTGGAAGCGGATGATGAAGTTTTGCTGCCAGATAGCTATGAGAAAGCAACGAAAAAATCATCAAAGAAAAAGATAGAACAATATGAAAAAATCTTAAAATTATTAAATGATGGTGAATGGCACAAAACAGCTGAAATAGCTAATGATCTGGGATTAAAGGATACTAGGACAAAGGAATTGTTAAAGGAATTAATTGCACTTGATAAACTCATTGATAATGGGAAAACAAAAGGCAAGTTGTATAGATTAAAATAATTCGTCGCTTTTTTCATTGGAAAAGCGACGAAAAAAGCGACGAAAAAAGTGCACTTTGTGAGGTGAGATTGATGAACAAGATTATCGAACAAATAGAAAAAATCAAGCAAATAAATTCAAATGAGAATCTCGTGATTTTTGTGGGGGCTGGAGTTTCTAAAAATTCTGGTGTGTGTTCATGGTGGGAGTTAGTTAAAGAGATTGCTGATAAAATCGGTGAAAATAAATGTACATCATGCGAGATAAAAGATTTGTTATGTGGAGAATGCGGCGAGCAAATTGAAATGTGCAGTATAAATGGTTATAATTGTAAATTAAAATATGATTTTTCAGCCGAGGATTTTCTTCGTATCCCACAACATTTTTATGAAAGCTTTGGTGATACTGAAGAAGAGAAAAAAACATATTATGATTTTTTGAAAGAAAAGTTTTGTAGTGATGAATATGAAACTAATATTATTGATGAAATTATTGTTAAGCTACAACCAGAACATATTATAACGACAAATTATGATCATTTACTGGAAAATGTAAATGATCCTAGAGTTTCTAAATATGCAATCATAACGAAAGATAATGATATTTTGTCAAAAAAAGGACGAAATTATATTATCAAAATGCATGGCGATATTGATGATATTCAGAATATTGTTTTAAAAGAGGATGACTATTTAAATTATTCTCAAAATCATATTATTATAGAGACGTTTATAAAATCCCTTTTGATTGACAAAACATTTCTCTTTGTAGGATATTCGTTAAATGATAATAACTTGAAACTTATTATGAGCTATATTGATTTCTTTGTTAAAGAAAAAAGGGTAGAAAATCGTCAGCCACATTACTTAGTAGTAGATAAAATTAAAGATTGTGCTCATGACATATCATACTGGAAAAACAAAGGCGTTGAGTTAGTAGATTTATCTCAAATATCGGATTATATGATAGATAATTCAAATTGTGAAAATATTAGCAATGATATAGGAAAAAAATTGTATGCTTTTTTATATTATTTGAACAACGAAGGACTAGCGTATACAAATGACAAAGTTCAGGTGCTAAATGGTAGATTGTTAAAATTTAAAGCTGATATTTCGTGTTTTAATTATATTAGTTATAAGACAATTTTAGAGATGTTCGATTTTAAAAGTGTACGTGGAATAAAAGCACCGGTGCTGACGTTTTCGGATAAAGAAGAGTATGATAATTTTAAGATACTCCTTAGAAATAAGGAATTATGTAATTTACTGATAAAAGCTGGTATATATGGAATTCAGTTAGAGTCAGGAAATGCCAGAGATAATGATTTTTTTGAAGAAGAAGGTAAAGAAAACGATATTTTATTTGAGCTTTCTATCAATAATAAGTATCACGAAATTATGGATAGAATAGAAAAAGAACCATCAAGTTCTGTAAAGGCATATTATTATTCATTGGTTAAGTATACTGATGGATTATCGTCTGTAATGAACGATTTGAAAGAGCTGTATGCGTCTTTTGATTATCAGAAACTTTCAAATCAAAAGTGTTATGAATTAGCAATATATGAATTTAATAATACATGCATGCGTTCTTTATCATACTTAATGAATGAGAAAGAAAATTACGATAAATTAAATCTTTTATTAGATCAGGCAGCGGCTCGATATAGTAGAGCATATAATACAATAAAGGATATTACAAACAAGGGTGCTGACATTCAAGAAATGAATGATATTCTTTTAAAACATGAAGAATATTATATGAAAAAGGCTAGTATTTCTAAAATGGGTGGAACCATTTATGGGGATTTATTTTTAATTAGGCAAATTGCGTATGACTATTATTTATTCTATAAGAAAAATCATTTGATGTTGGATTGGTTCAACAATGTTGAAAAAATGGTGACACCATATATTAAAGCAATATTTTGTACATATTATCCCGATGAATTCCAAGGAGATTTTCATGGGGGATTTATGAGAACAAATGTTAGTCCATATCCTATTGAACTATTGGATGTGGATATGATAGTAAAACACATTAAACAAAAAGAATTAAGAAGTATAGTATCACATTACAAAGTTGATTCAGTAGAGTTATCTGATAAGTTTGATATTTCTTTGTTATTTGAGGATTTCTGTTTATCCATGAAGGAATATTGGAATTTATGGATGATAGAGCAGTTAGAATCATTTAGCTTCTTATTATCGCTGTGCAAGTTAAATTATGAACAAAACTCTAGAATTGTAAAAGCTTTTGTATTATTGCTAACCCCTGATGAAAAAGAAAATGTTCGTACAATTACAAATAACATATATGCTCTGTCAATTTATGTAAAACAGCATTTTGATAAAGATATTAAAGGGTATGGCGACTTATTGAAATTGCTAATCAATAGTGACATTTTATTGGAGGCAACGGCACATAGTAATGCATATCCTGAATTGATACAGATATTATCTGAATTAGCTGATAAAAAGATATATAATAATTGTTGTAAAGAATTTGATAGAATAAAAGATAACAATCGTCAGAAGACATTATGGGTATATATTCATAGAAGGGTTTTGTTGAAGTATGACGAAAGTGAATGGAAAAATTATATAGAAGAGAATCTGAATAATAACTGGGAACAAGAGATATTTCAATTATTATATGAAAAAATTTTATCGTTTAATGACAAAATAAAGGAATATTATGTGAATAAGTTTAAAAAGTACGCTAGTAGCAATAAAGGAGTATATTCATATCCTGATCATAAAGCGGAGGCTATTAATCAATTGGTCATATATATTCTATTAGATATTGCAAACGAAAATGATATAGAGTTTATGAAAGAGTATGCGTATATGAGTGATTATTTAGAATTCATTTTCAATCCAGAATCCTTTGATTATAGAAATATTAAGATATCTGATACTATGTGGTGTAATTTTATAAATAGTGATCATTATAGGGAAAGGATACTGGAGCATAAGAGTGAATTTTGGAATAAAGAAGAGGAGAAACGAATTGAATTAGGGTTTGGTTCTTCTTTTGAAAATCGAGTAGCATATAAATATTTATTTGACTAAATAGTTTTTATTAATCGACCTGCAAGCCACCGGAACTACACACAATAATGAAAAAATGCAATGGTACTGGAT